>Ga0302324_100002686_pt1 | contig 40628 bp, 29 predicted proteins | sample Palsa_T0_1_FD_201949 | JGI IMG/M metagenome (GOLD analysis project Ga0302324, IMG submission 201949) | Peat permafrost microbial communities from Stordalen Mire near Abisko, Sweden - Palsa_T0_1 | ecosystem: Environmental > Terrestrial > Soil > Palsa > Peat permafrost | place: Sweden: Abisko...
CGTCGTTCAGGGCTTAGAAGTTTCCCGAGGCGATGTCCTTCAGCACCAGCTTCTCCAGGCTCAGCTCACTCACCAGGCGCTTCAGCTTCACGTTCTCCTGCTCCAGTTCCTTCAGCCGCCGCGCCTGATCCACCTGCAGGCCGCCGTATTCCTTCCGCCAGCGGTAGTACGTCTGCTCGGTGATCTCCGCTTCCTTGCAGCCCTGCGCCGTAGTCTTCCCGTTCGCTACCGCCACTTCGATCTGCCGCAGCAGGTTCACCACCTGCTCAGGCGTATGCTTCCTTCCTCGTGCCATCTCCAGCTCCTTTTGCTCCAGTTTCTCTCATACAAACTGGTTCAAAATTTGCCGGGCACTCCACTATCGCCCTAATCTGAATCGCGGTTTCGATCCCGCTCACACCGTCCAATATGGTGCCGCAAACCAGAGAGCCCAGACCAGAGTCGCGTGCGTTCGCAACAGCAACATTACCGCTATAGATTGGCGCGGCATCGAAACCAATGCTCTTTAGGATCGCGGCCAGCGTGTCAGCGATCACGAATTCATCCTCTACCACGAGATCCCGCAGCCTCCCATTTGCCGGTGTCACAGTCTGGCTCCTGTCTGATGTGACGTCCAGACGGCCCTTTAGGAAGTCCGTTTGCGGGGCCGAGGCCCGAAAAATGCCCGTCGCGTTGGTTTTCAAACCCGGTGCACGCCGTCATTCGGACATTAGCGAAAAGATTTGAACCCAAGATTATTCTACGTCTCGATTGACGTCTGCCGGCGTACCTGCCTCTGTGGCCGACCCAACGAGGGTATGGCACCCCGTGGGAAGTCCGTGGATTCCCGCACGACAAGGTGAGTATTAATTTCGTATCGCCGTTTCGAGGATGAGTGTTCAATTTGAGCTCGGAGCGCACAAACAGCGGAGCGTGCCATCTCAGGCCGTGAGATCTGAATTGTCGTGAGAGGTGGAATCGTCATCTCCGCCATGTGAATGTCGTCGAATCCGATGACGGAGATGTCATCGGGAACGCGGACGTCGCCGCGGGATAGCTCGTGCAAAACGCCAATCGCCAACATATCGTTAGAGCACATAATCGCAGTTGGCAGGTTGTCGTAAAGGAGGAGACGTTCAGCGGCCGTGATACCTCCCTGCATCGTATGATCGCCATCGATGATCCGCGCGTCAACGATTGGGATGCCGCATTCCTGAAGCGACCTTCTGAAAGCCGTCAGGCGCGATTGTGCAGAATACAATTGCAAAGGTCCTGCTACGAATGCTATGTCGCGATGGCCAAGTGCGGCGAGGTGCTGTACGCCTTGCCGAATTCCGTGATGATAATTGACGTGCAGCACGCTGACATCCGGCCTCTCCGGCGCCACATCTACAAAGACCAGCGGCGTCATGCCATTCGTCAGTTGATTGAGGAGAGGTTCTTCTGCACCAGAGCTCATGACGGCGATGCCCTCGACCTTGCGCTCGGCCATCCGCTGAACACAGCGTCGCATCCGCTCAGCATCGTCAGCGAGGGAGCCGATCAGGATGTCGTATCCGTGCTCAACAGCAACCTCTTCGAAGCCCTGGATCAACTCCTGGAAGAATGGGTGTGTAACCTCCGAGACGATGAGTCCAAGAAGGCGGCTACGACCAGAAACAAGTCCACGTGCCTGCGAATTAGGCAGATAGTTGAGTTCCCGGATGGCCTTCCATACTCGTTTTGCCATCTTTGGGTTGACGCTCGGGACGTAATTCATGGCTCGCGAAACTGTGGCAACTGATACTCCAGCCGCCTCAGCAACGGAACGAATATCCATGCGGTCGGGTTTTACCGCCGTGTTGCGCTTCGTTCTTTTCGCTTTTTCAGCCATAAGCCAACATAGGATTAGAAGGTGTGCAAATCTGATTGGACTGAGTTGAACATCGTCTCGACATTGTCGATATTTCGTATTGGAGGACCAGTTCTGCCTCCTATGGGCGGTTGGACGGATGCTCACGGAACCTGCAAGCCACGATATGGTCTTCTAACATTCATGCGGCTCCTCATTGATGACGCTCAAGCAGATTCAAGAAGGATGTTGGAATATTGGATTGTGTCTCCAGTTCGAATCAGCCCGATCGCCATCGGGACGCGCATTTTCAATTGGTCATGAGCTTCGTAGATGGTTTCCACATTGGCCATGGCCCTGGCAAAGCGTGTCACTAAGGCCGGGGGGTTGTGCAGGCGGAATTCCTCGGCCATAAAGAATCTGCGTATAACGAAGTTACTGCGGATGGCTTCGAGGACGTCGAGCACTCGGGGAATGTCGTCGACCAGCGACAGATCCACAGTTTCAACTGCGGGCCAATAGGGAAATCCCCGATCGGCGATGACGAGAGTGTTCGTATGGCGGACCCGACTCAAGAGGGAATTGACCTGCGGGTTCAGGATTCCCGATTTCAGCATCGTTTATGCCTCCTCGGCGAGCGAGCGGGCGGAAAGCTGGGGCGTTGGTCCTGGGTCCAACCTGCGCATGTCCGCGATTGAGTAAAAAGCGATCAGCAGATACGCGAGCGCCGGCACGATATAGGCGGGAGCGAGAGCGCCGGATCGAACGGAAATGAAACCCATGACGGGGGTGAGGACCGCCCCTCCGACAATCGCCATGACGATCAGCGAGCCGCCGAGCTTGGTGTTTTCGCCGAGCCCGCGAATGCCTTGCGCGAAGATCGTGGGATACATGAGAGACATGAAAAAGCTGGTGAGCAACAGTGCGCAGATTCCGATCCAGCCGGGGAAGAGGATGCCGATGGCCGCGAGGGCGGTGTTGACGATGGCGTAGATGGCCATCAGGCGGCTGGGTTGAACGTAACGCATGAGCCATGCTGAAATGAAACGGCCGACACCGAAGAGAACCAGGGTCGCGGTGAGAAAGAAGCCTGCGGCCTTTTCCGGTTCATGCGTATAGGCCTGGATATAGGGGATGAAATAGCTCCAGGTACCGACCTGCGCGCCGACGTAAGCAAACTGAGCTGCGATTGCAAAAAGAAAGTGCGGGCGACCCAGGAGAGATCTCAACTGGCCATGTTCCCCATCGTGGTATTCGGCTTCAGCGAGTGCGGGGAATCGCGTTACGGCGATGAGAATCATCATCGTAAAGGTAAGAGCGCTGAGCGCCAAATAAGGAGTCACGACGCGCAGGGTTTCTGTGTGCAGGTATGACGAGTACGCATTTCGGGCCTGGAGGTTCGCAACCTGGTGCGGGTTCAGCTCGACTCCGGAGAAGATAAAAATCGTGCCGATGAGGACACCGGCTATGGAGCCGAGAGGGTTAAACGCCTGGGCGAGATTGAGGCGACGCGCGGCGGTACGCGGATCGCCGAGCTGAGTGATGAAGGGGTTCGCTGCGGTTTCGAGGAACGACAGGCCGCTGGCAATGATGAACAGTGCGACGAGAAAGAAGGAGTAACGGCCGACGTTGGCTGCGGGCCAGAAAAGAATGGCGCCCAGGCTGAAGAGGAAGAGACCGATGACAAAGCCGGACTTATATCCAAACCGGCGCATGACCAGGGCGGCGGGTATTGCGAGCAGGAAATAACCCATGTAAAACGCCGACTGGATGAGACCAGCTTCGAGACGGGTCATGACAAAAGACTTCATGAACTGCCGAATGAGCACGTCGTTGAGGTTGTTGGGAATGCCCCACAGAAAAAAGAGCGCAGCGACGAGGACAAAGGGAAGCGCGTATCCGCGCGGCAGAAGGGAGACATCGCCGGTCGGCTGCTCCGGGACGATCGCGATATGGGATTTTGGCGACATCGTCATCCGCGTAAGTCTTGCATCTGTTCATCGAGGGTGATCATGATTTTCGTGAAGCTAGCCGGATCGGTATCCCATGCATGGAAGATTTCTGGCGCCGCATCGAGTGAAATCACCGTACTGATGGCCGACTGCACAGGGAAGCGATGCTGCTCCAGCATCTGAATCACCTGGCGAAAATCTTCGGGAAGCGCATTGCGAGTTCCGCGAATGTCGAGTTCTTTCTGCACGAACAGCTTCGTTTCATAGGTGACGGGTTCTTTTGCGTAGCCGATGTAGACCACGCGACCGGTGAAGGCGACAAGCTCGACGGCGGCTCTGAAAGTTTCGGCCATGCCGACTGCCTCGATGACCACGTCGGGTCCGCGGTCGTCCGTCAATTCGGCGAGAGACGGAGCCAGACTCTGACGTTGCGAATGGATGGTATGCGCGGCGCCGGCTTCCCGCGCAATGGCAAGCTTCGCCTCGTCGATGTCGATGGCGATGGTATTGGCTCCGCGAAAGGCAGAAGCAGCAACGGCGCCAAGGCCGACGCCCCCGCAACCGAAGATAGCGACTGTGTCTCTGTTTGTGATGCGTGCACGGGCAACCGCATGGGCGCCGACGGTCAATGGCTCAACCAGGCAGAGTTCATTCAGGTTGAGCTCAGCTACGTAGAGTTTTTCGACCGGAACAGAAATAAACTCCGCGAGCGCGCCGTCACGCTGCACACCAAGAGTCTGGTTGCGCTCGCACGCATTAGCTCTGTCGTTTCGGCACGCGGCGCACACGCCGCAGCTGGTATATGGAGAAAGAGTAACGTCCATCCCGATTGCAAGAGCAGGATGGCTATCGGCAAGGTCGACGATGGTGGCGGCAATCTCGTGTCCAGGAATTCTGGGATAGGTCACCAGGGGGTTGCGTCCTCGGTAGGAATTCAGGTCGCTGCCGCAAAGCCCGACTCGACGCACGCGCAGTAATGCCTGACCGGATTTCATCTCGGGATCGGGTACCACCTCAACGCGCGCGTCGCCGGGCTCGTGCATCACGAGAGCCTTCATGTTCGGAGACCTTCCGCAGCTAAAGCGCTGGGCAGGTTGCCGCCGAGATCTACCGGATCATCTTGCAGGATCATGATTCTCCGGGCGGCCCGAAGGCCAGACATAGTTGCATACGGGAGCGAGAATGGCTTTGACCTGCCGTACCATTTGCGGGTCCGCCATGGCCTCGAAGGCCCGAAGGTTGCTGGCAACCTGTTTTGCGTTCGACATTCCGACTAAGGTGCTCGCGACGCGTGGGTAATCGAAGCAGAACCGCAGTGCCAGCTGAGACAGATCAACTCCAAAATCACGGCAGAACTCCGCGGTGAGACCAGCTGCCTCCATAACTTCTTTGGGCGCGGGATGCCATACTGGCCCGCCACGCTCCGTGAGAATACCCATGTGCAGCGCGGATGCGTTGATAAGACCGATGCCGTGCCTTTCTGCAAATGGGACCAGAACACTGTCCATATCGTCGATGAGAAGGTTATACCGGCAATAACTAAGGATTGTGTCGACAGGGGCCGCTGCCGCAATCCTCATGAGGACTTTTAGCGGATAGCCCGTAATCCCGATGTAGCGGACTTTCCCCTGCCGCTGCAGGCGGCGCATCGCCGGGATCGTCTCTTCGATGATCTGCTGCGCGCTGCCAAACTCCACGTCATGCGCCTGAAACAGATCGACATAGTCGGTGCGTAGCCGGCGGAGGGAGTCATCAAGGCTCCTCGTAATCCGTTCAGCAGAAAAATCGAAGACGTTTTCACCATAGCGGCCGCACTTGGTTGCAAGGACTACTTTGCTGCGTCTTCCATCAAGAGCTGAACCCAGGCGCTCTTCAGCAAGAGTGAGACCGTAATAAGGCGAGACGTCGAAGAAATTAATTCCTTGATCAATCGCGAGATGAACTGCTCGCTTACCCTCCGCCGGATCGGTCGTGCCGAATACATCGCCCAGCGGGGAAGCACCGAAACCGACTACGGACACCCTCAGATCGGTTCGGCCAAGGAGGCGATATTGCATCACGGTGCGGGCATCAACGGATTGAGGTGCGATGGATGGCCGAGGCACAGAGTTCTCCATTGAAGGTCGATCGGGCGCAGCAGGAGCCGGTAACGACAATATAGTATACGATAACTGTATCGTTGAAAGAGCAAATTTGGGCTCGTTAGGGAGATTTTCCTAAAGGCTCGCTATGCGGGGCATGAATTCGGTAAGTTGATGACGAGACAGCCGACTCCGGCCGCACTATGGCTGGCTGCGCGCGGTCTTTTTCGCTGTTCTTCCAGTCGAAACTCCCACAGAGACAGCGCCCGAGCGATTCGTGGCGCGCAGAGGAGCATTCTTTAAGGAAGAAGCTCGGACTACGAGCGTGGGATCGAGGATCACGCTCACGGGTTGGGGCTTGGTTTTGGAGTCGAAGATATTAAGCAGGATGGCGGCGGCCCGTTCGCCCATCAATTGACTGCGTTGATCGATGCTGGACAACGGAATTCGGAGCGAGCTGTCATAGTGCAGATTCCCGCAGCCGATCAAAGCAATATCATTCGGGATGCGGAGGCCGGCTTCCAGAATTGCATTAATCGCACCCATGGCGAGAGGATCGTTGTAGCAGAAAACAGCGTCCGGTCTGGGACGCTGTTTCAAAAGAAGGCGAATAGCCTCGGTTCCATGGTGGCCGCTGTCGATGTCGACGCTGGATCGTGCTATTACTCTGCTCTCCGAATAAGGCAGCCCATGGCGAAGCAGTGTTTGCCGGTAGCCCTCGAATCGCCGTGTTCCTGTGCTGTTATCTCTGCCTCGGATGTGGGCAATGGTCCGGCACCCCTGTTCGATGAGGTGTTCGGTTGCGAGACGGCCCGCGGCCTCGTCATCGATTCCCACGAAGTTGGCGGGAAATCCCGGGAACTCACGGTCGATGAGCACAAAGGGCTGTTCCACGCGATCCATGCGTTCGAATGACGCCGGTGTGTTTCCCGTTGAGGCGACGACCAAAGCATCGAGCCTGCGTCCAATGAGTTGCTGAATCTCCTTTGCCTCGAGGGACGGGTCTTCTTCCGAGGAAGAAATGATCAGCGAGTAGCCCCGCGCTCTTATACTCGAGGACAAAGCCTTGGCTACTTCCGCGAAAAACGGATGCAGCAGATCCGGTACGATCAGGCCGACCAGGAAGCTGCGCCCGGTCACGAGACTGCGAGCCAGCACATTAGGCTGGTAATCGAGTTCCTTTACCCGTTTAAGAATGCGCTCCCGGGTTTCTTCGGCGATATCGGGATGATTACGAAGAACCTTCGAAACAGTGACGATCGAGACACCGATGTCTTTAGCGATGTCCTTCATGCGAACCGGCATACCTGGCACTATACAGAGAATTCACGCCGAATTGAATGACCGCGATTCGTGCAGGGCGCCCCCAGTCGTAATCGATTTCTGGGTACGCGAACTTAGACCTCCTCCGACTACGTTGACGCAGACGAACGGGTGCAACTCGCAAACATCGTCAGAAATCCAACTGGGCCTGCCATTCTCCAACACCAGGTTCGTCAATCTGGAGAATGCAATCTCCCTTCACTTCCCACACTTGCCTCCGATGGATCCATTGCGATCCCCCGGCAATCTGGACCTCGACGTATAAATAACGATAACTGTAACGTTGACATATTGAATTATGAACTCTTATATTTGGCATTCGTTCTGAGGTGCCCGATGAAACGGCGTGAATTCTGCAAGTTGATGACAGCAGCGGTTGCTGCAAATGCGGTGCCCGCTATGCCACAGGCGGGGGAACCGTCTGTGGCACCGCAGTCCGCGGAGGTTCCGGTGACCAGCGGCTTTGAAGCGTTGACGAAGGACTATGGGAAGTTTTGCGCAACTGCCGCCAACGAACGCGTTTTCTATTCACTCGAAAACGGTAAGATCGTGAGCGGAAAGCTGGACGAATCCACCTGGAGACCAACTGCGTGGGGCCAGCCGTCGGAACTTCCGGTTCCTGGCGGGTCATGGGATGGCGTCCCGCTGGTTTCTCCCATCGAGGGTTTGTCCGGGGAGGGTCCATATAAGTCGACCTGGGATTCGCTTCTGCAATACGACGCACCGGAATGGTATCGCGATGCGAAGTTCGGAATCTGGTGTCACTGGACCCCGCAGTGCGTACCGGAGGCAGGCGACTGGTATGCGCGCAACATGTACATAGAGGATTCCGACCAATACAAGTACCATCTCGAACACTATGGCCATCCTTCGAAGTTTGGTTATAAGGAGCTTTGCGCGCAGTGGACGCTGCTGAACTGGGAACCGGAGCAGTTGATGTCGCGATTCAAGAGCGCCGGCGCCAGATTGTTTCTGATGGTCGCCAATCACCACGATAGCTTCGACGCATGGAATTCGAAGCATCAACCGTGGAACGCCGCGGTGATCGGGCCGCATCGCGATGTAGTGGGCACGTGGGCGGCGGCTGCGCGCAAACAGGGCTTGCGCGTGGGCGTAACCGTCCATCAGGCCCGCAACTGGTGGTGGTTTCAGCCTTCGCACGGCGCCGACATGACCGGGCCGGCGGCCGGTCAACCGTACGACGGCGGCCTCTATGCCGCAGCAGGCCAAGAACAGTGGTGGCAGGGTCTGGATCCGCATCGCATCTACGGCGTGAAGCACCCGTTCGATGCGCTTCCGGATGTCTCTTATGTGAAGAACTTTTACGACCGCACGCGCGATCTGATCGACCAGCATGATCCCGATCTGCTCTATTTCGATAACTCCCTGCTTCCGCTGGGTTGGGGCGGCATGAACATCGGGGCTTACTTTTACAATCACAATCTGCAGACGCGTGGGGGCAGGATGGAGGCGGTACTCAACGGCAAGCAGGTGCCGGACCGGCTGGCAAAGGCACTCGTCGCCGACTACGAGCGCGGCTTCACCAGCAAGATCATGCCATATGTATGGCAGTCGGAAACCTGCATTGGCGACTGGCATTATAAGCGCGCATTATTCGACGCCCCGGGGGAATACGGAGGCTACCTGCCGCCTCGGGACGTCATTCACTGGCTGATTGACACGGTCAGCAAAAATGGCACCTTCATTCTCAATATTCCGGGCAGACCGGACGGAACCATCGACAGCAAGGAAATTGCCGTGCTGGATGGCATCACGAAATGGATGCAGACCAACGGAGAGGCCATCTACGAAACGCGGCCATGGAAGGTGTACGGCGAAGGTCCGAACAACGTCACGAGTGGAGAGTTCCAGGGAAACAGCATCGGCAAGCTGAGTGAGAAAGACATCCGTTTTACCCGGAACAAGGCCGGCACCGTGATATACGTGATCGCACTAGGATGGCCAACCGACAGGATCACCGTACAGTCACTGGGCACAGCGAGTGCCACGCAGTCCGACAGAATTGAGCATGTCCAGCTATTGGGCACCAGGGAAAAGTTGCACTGGAGACAGACTCCAGAAGGACTGCGCGTGGAAATGCCTAAGGGATATCGTCCGCCGACTGATTTTGCGGCTGCCCTCAAAGTGTCTTTGGCGTGAACGGCCGACGAATAGCGCTTGCCGATGCGACGCAATTGGATGAAGCGGTGCATGAGACATCGGAGGGCGGTGTCGATTTCTCCGAAATTGCCTTTAGCACATATCAGCGGGCCGAGAATCCTCGAGGGGGCCTCTGGGAGGCTTTCACGTGCGTCGCCATCTCTTACGGTTTATTTGTAATGTACCGTGGCAAAATCGCTTAGGGAAGTTTTTGTCGGACAATGCCTTCGCGGTGTACGTCTTCCATCCTCCGATTCTCATTCTCGCCGCACGCGCCATACACAGCGTGGTTCTGCCCTCGCTGTTGAAATTCGTCATCCTCACCTGTATAAGTGCGGTTCTGTCCTTTGTATTGAGCGCAATTTTGTTTAGGCGAATTCCCCTGCTTCGTCGAATCCTGCAGAGTGCTGTTGAAATTTACACACATGGGTCGTACAGGAGTGCGATAGCTTCCCAGTCTGTAGGCCTGGTCTGCATGAGGCCGACGCCTTAGCCGGATGATGGCCGAAACGGCGCCCGCACGGAATTTGCGGGAAGGAAAGGCAAATAGCGGGGAATCGGGTAAGCATCGATACGGCATCGAATTACACGGGTTGTTGAAGCGCACGGCAGTTCTTCGCGGGCGAATGCCCCACAAGTCGCGGGTGAATGAATGGCACGAGAACTCAGGGTCGGACTCTTCGGAATTGGTCTCGATATATATTGGGAGCAGTTTGAGGGAATGCGGGAACGTCTGGAAGACTACGTGACACGTGTAGCTCAGCGGCTACAGTTGCCCGGCGTATCAGTCGTCAACCTCGGTCTGGTGGACAGTGCCGAAAAGGGCTTCGCTGCAGGACACAGGTTCCGCCGGGAGGACGTGGATCTCATTTTTCTTTATGTCACGACCTACGCTCTTTCCTCGACTGTTCTGCCCGCAGTTCGCCGCGCCAGGGTTCCTGTGATTGTGCTGAACCTTCAACCAGAAGCCGCGATTTCCTATGCGGAATTCAACCGTCTGGGCGATCGAACCAAGATGACGGGCGAATGGCTTGCGTATTGCTCGGCGTGCCCGGTACCGGAAATTGCCAATGTGCTGCGCAGAGCCGGCGTTCCATTCCATCAGGTCACCGGGACGCTGGAAGGTGACCCGGAATGCTGGCGTGCCATTGAAGAGTGGGTTGAGGCGGGGAGAGTCGCGGAGATCCTCTCGCACAATCACCTGGGTCTGATGGGACATTATTACAGCGGCATGCTGGATATCGCCACCGATCTGGCTCGCGTCAGCGCGGTATTTGGCACACACATCGAAATGCTCGAAGTTGACGAGCTGAGCGAGATACGGCGCACGGTCGATGGTTCGGCCGTGGAAAGGCGGGTCGAAGAATTTCGCACAATTTTCGATTTGCAGGCGGGTTGCTCTGCAGAGGAATTATTGCGCTGTGCCCGAGCCTCTGTGGCGCTGGACGAGCTGGTGGATCGGCATCAGCTCAACTCTATGGCCTACTATTACAAGGGCTCACGGGGTAGTGATAACGAGGAAACCATCAGCTCGATGATACTGGGTGCATCGCTGCTTACAGCCCGCGGGATACCGGTCGCGGGTGAGTATGAGGTCAAGAACGCACTCGCCATGAAAATCATGGACGCGTTTGGGGCGGGCGGCTCCTTCACTGAGTATTACGCCCTGGACTTCAACGACGATTTGGTACTCATGGGGCATGATGGGCCTGGTCACCCGGGCATTGCCGAAGGCAAGACCAAAGTCCGTGCGCTCCGCGTCTACCACGGAAAGGTCGGTCGCGGTCTTTCCGTGGAGATGTCGGTTCGCAATGGAGATGTAAGTCTTCTTTCAATAGCTGAAGACGAGCAAACTGGATATAAGTTGATAGTTGCGCAAGGGCAGTCGGTACCGGGCCCGATCCTGCAAATTGGAAATACCAACAGCCGTTACCGCTTTCCTGTTGGCGCAAAGAAGTTTGTGGAACTCTGGAATGCCGAGGGTCCTGCGCACCATTGCGCCGTGGGTGTTGGCCACATCGCATCGAAGATCGAGAAATTGGCAAAGCTGTTGTCGCTTCGATTCGTTCAGATCTGCTGACACTAAGCTGGACAGCCCACCCAGCAACATTCCACCCTATTTTGGGTCCCCACACGCCTGAGTCACCACAGCGAACTCCTATACGCTGTTCAAACGTTGAACAGTGGCCGGTACTCGCCGAAGGGCGGCGCTTCGTGTGTCTATTTGTTGAGGAAGAGCACGGTCGCGGCTAACGCAATACGCGCCAACAGAATCCTGACAATCCGCTTATGAACACATGACATGCAGCTCAGGCGCGGTGGATAGCGTAGGAACAGCGTTGGAGGCACAGCAATTGTCACTCACTGGTTTCGATGGGTGGGAGAGCCATGTATGGCGGAGGGGCGGAATTCGCCTTTCATCGCAGGAGAAGTCATGAAGATAATGCAGGTCGCATGTGCGGGCCCTTGCTGTTGCTGCATCCGGATTTGTTCCGCTGAATTTTGCTGGAGCACAGACAGAGCAGCCGCGCCGCATTGAGATCACCGCCAAACGATTTTCCTATGACCCGACGGACATCACGGTGAAGAAGGAAGAGCCGGTGACACTGGTAGTGAAAAGCGGGGACGTGCCGCATGGGCTGAACATCAGCTCATCGGGTTCCGTCAACACCTACGAGAAATCGACTCCAGACACCTCGTTTTCCTGCAATCCAAAGTGGATTTGCCCGGGCATTTCCAGTTCGATGAGATGTATCGATATGCCGGCGATCTTCCCGCCCAAAAGGTAAAGTCTTATGAGACTGCGGACCTTCGCGTGGCAAGGCCTCTTGGCCATCAGCTACTCATCGAAGCGGTTGGCCAGAATTTTTTTCAGGAGCGCCACTACGAATGGGGAACCGGCGATCCCTCGCAACCTCTGGTCGGGATCTATCGCGCGGCCTACATCCAGGTATCTTTTCATTCCAAAGCAAACCCCACGCCTTAGCCCCGCGCTCACGGACCGGCGACGTTGTGCAGATGATGTCGAAGACGGTTCTGATTCACCAGCCGCCTGATCCGCCCGCGCCCACTTACTCCTGCAAGTCGCATTCTGGCTGCTTCACGGATGTTGTTCGGGGCGCACGGTGTCGGAGGTGAGATACATTTGTCCACCAAGCTCGCTGACGTGGCCGCTGATCCAAACGGCGCTCGCCATGTAGGGCACCAGCCGGGCATTGCTGTGAGCGGTTACGGCGCCGCGCAGGTGATATACCTTTCCGTCCGTTGTCAGCAGTCCAACTTCAAAACCTTCGCGGGCGCAAGCCTGGGCGCATGTGTATCCCATCCTGACGTGATGGTTGCCGGTGTTGTCCTTGTTCTGCGTGTAGCATGCCAGGTCGACGAGCGTGCCGGATACCGTCGTGTCCTGAGGCAGCGCGTTCATCGTCAGGCAGAAGAGAAGCGTGCCGGTTAGAAGAGCCGTCGATTGCCGCATTCTTAGTCCTCCTTCCGGGTTGAGGGAATCAGTGAGGCTAGCGTTCATCGATGAGAGCGCCGGAGTCGGTCGGCGCCGTAACGATACCCTTGAATACGAATTTCTGGACTCGTCGAGCATCTTCCACCTCAGCGGTGTAGAGATTTCCTTCGGAGTCGGTGGCGATTTCATGCAGCGCATAAAATTCGCCTGGAGCGACGCCGGGCCGGCCGAAGCGAGTGAGGGGCGCGAGGGTCTTGCGGTCGAAGACCCAGATGCGATCCGGGCTACGGCTCGCAACATAGAGAAATCGCTGTTCCGGATCGGAGGAGAAGGCGACGCTGGAAGCCGTCTGACCGTTGCCGCAGAACGCATTGGAGCCGCCAGGGGCTTCGCACCATCGGTCCACAAACACCTGCTGCACGTATTTGCCCGCCGTTGTGAAGACCTGCACCCGCTTGCCTCCGCGATCGGCGACGTAGATCAGGTTGTCGTGACTCAATTTGAGCCCGTGTACCGTATCCAACTGCGGTGGGCCGGGATCATCGGCGGACAGGTTTTTCGCTGGAATGCGATCAGCAGGTTCGGAGGCGTGAGCTTTAGCCCCGCCCTCGCCAACAATGGGGCTGTCTTCCGGCGGATGGCCGAATGCGCCCCACATGCGCACAAACTTACCAGTCATCGCGTCGAAGACGACAACGCGACGGTTTCCGTAGCCGTCGGAGATGAAGACTTCATGGGTCGCCGGGGAGACCGCCAGATCGGTCGGCTTCCAGAACTGCGTTGTATCCCGGTTGGATTTCGCGGGTCTGGGGTGGCCGATTTGCAGAACGAATTGACCCGTGCTGGTGAACTTAAGGACTTGATCGTCGTTGCCGCTGCCTACAATCCAGACATAACCCTGATCGTCGATATAGATGCCGTGCTCGGATTGAGGCCAGTCATAGCCGGGGCCCGGGCCTCCCCAGCCCATGATGTATTGTCCCTGCTCATCGAACTCGAGCACAGGCGGGCCAGTGTGCTCGCCAGGGCGAATGGTGCGAGGCCGTTGCAGCACCCAAATGTGACTTTTCGCGTCGGCAGCAACGGAAGCCACCTGGCCGAGGGTCCATCCATTCGGGATGTGCGGCCAGGAGGGATCGACTTCAAATCTGGGCATGGCCGCTGGGGCGGACGTTTGTGCCGCGGCGATACCGGCGGGAAGAGCAGTCCAGGAAAACGCAGCCGCCAACAACGCCAGGCGAGGCAGTATGATTTTGGTTCGCTTCAACAAGTCTTTTGTTCTCCGAAGGGGATGTACCGCAGGTCAGAGTGGTTGAGGGTTGCCGAATTTCGCCAGCGTTTGCATGGGTTCCGCGATGTCGCGAATGTTGCGGAGGTTGAGCCACTGCTCGCGTGCGCGATCTCTCTGCTCGGTGGAAACCGAACGGAACCCGCAAACGCGATTGAACTTGTCGATGATTTCCTGGCGGGTCAGGGGGGTGGCGAAGCGGACCCGAGTTTCGCGGACCAGCTTCTCGCCCGATTTCTTTACGACCGTCAGCCGCGCTTCTCCCTGCCAGGAGAAATCGTAATCCGGGCCAGCCGTGATTTTCTCCATCAGGGCACGCGCCGCGGGATCCATGAATTTCTCTTCCGTAAATGAATCGAGATAGATCTCGCCATCGATCAGGGCGCGGGCGACGACATAGGGCATGCTGTGATCGGCGGTTTCGCGATTGCGCGGGTCCCATTTTGGCGGATCGAGCGTTTCCTGCCAGCCGTCGAAGGGCAGTTCGATGTAGATCGAAGCGATCTCCTCGGGTTTGGTCCAGGCATGGATGGAAGGTGTGAGTTCCAGAACGGATTGGGTCGAGCCTTCGGAAGGAAAGCGCTTGTAGCCGGCGCGCTCGATGACATATTTACCGCCGGGTCCGGCGACGGGCAAACGCAGATTCTGGAACGGGCCCATATGGTCGAAAAGACCCTGACGGCCCGCAAAGGGCTGGGCGGGGCCGGTCATGCCCTCGCGCGCGAGCATGCAGGCAAAGACGGCGCAGCGCACCGATTCGGCACTGTGACAGCCTTTCCACATCGAAAGAGCGCCCACATGAGTGACCTTCATCGGCATGTGAGGCACGAGGCTGAGAGAGAGCGCATTGGCGAGCTGATCGGGATTGAGCTTCAGAAGCTTGCCCATGGCCATCGCGATGGCCGGTCCGTTGTAGGGCCCATCCCATCCGCCCTCCTGATTGTGCCCGGCGGAACCAAGGCCGCTGGCGAGCTCGTAGGCGAGGGCGATGGCCGTCATGACTTCAGTGCCGGAAGAGTGGAGAGCTTCCCCGATCGCCAGGACTCCGGAGATGATGTCGCTGTTGTGGGGCACGTCGTTGAAGTCGGCGTGGCGCAGCATGCAGCCATTGGCGAAGGCTGCGATTTCGGGAGTGGTGGCGATTCCGTAGCCGAGCACGGTGCTGGTGAGATCGCTGCGGGTGGTGCGGGCGATGCGCGCACAGACTCGAGCCGATTCCGATTCGAATCCCGCGATCAGCGCGGCCAGAGAGTCGATCATGGTGTAGCTGACCGCTTCGGCGAGCGAATCGGTCAGCTGCGCCTCGCCGAAGGACTGTACAAAATCGACGACGGTGCGGGTCGATTCGTCGATGGGGCCGTTGCCGGAGGCGCGATGGGCATCGTTGATCCAGCCCGTACCGCTTCTGGTGGTCACCCCGGCGGCCCGGTTGGGTGACTCCTGGGCGGCCGCGCGGGGAGCTTCGAGAACGTGTCCGAGGACGAGCCCGGCCCCGACGCCTAACCCCATTCGGAGCAGATCCCGTCTTCCGGAATCATGGGGCTGCTGCGCATCATCCTCGATGGTTTCTTCATCATGGTTCGACTTCATCTGCTCTCCATGTGCTGAGGCCCTGACATTCTTCAACGTAACTCCTGAGGGTCAAAACTGGAATTTCAGGGCAGCCTGTCCGACGCGCGGCGGTATAAACCCGATGCTGGTAATTTGACCGAAGCCGCTTTGTCCGACCGTGCTGACGGGCACGCCGAAATCGGGGTGATTGAACGCGTTGAACATCTCCCAGCGAAACTGGAGCTGCGTTCCCTCGCCAAATCCCCACACCTTCATAATGGCCATGTCGGTGGTGTTCACGGGAGGGCCGGCGAAGATATTCTTGCCGCTGTCGCCGAATGTTCCAGGAGAGTTATGCGCAAAGGCACTGGTGTTGAAGTACTGTTTGATCCATTGCGAGCGGCTGCCCTGGCGCACATTCAGGTGCTGACCGGGAACGACGTTGGCACGATCGTAGAACTGCTGCGATTCCGAATTGTTGTTGCCACTGCCGCCCAGCACAGTGATGGGTGTTCCGGTCTGCGAAGTCACGATGGCACTCGCCTGCCAACTGCCGAGCGCGGCTCGAACGAAGGCATTTTGGTTTTTCAGCGATGGAGTGGAGTAGACCACGTTGCTGATCCATATCCAGGGAACGTTGAGAGCTGAGATGCCCCGGTTGAATCCAAGGTTGAAGGGGTCGGGCAGCAAGGCGCCGCCCACGGAGATGTTACCGGTCGCCGAGGTGTCAATGGATTTGGAGTAGGTGAAGTTTGACTGAAACTGGAGGTTTTGCGAGAGACGCTTATTGAGAGTTGTCTGAAGTCCCTGATAGCTGGCGGTCCCATTGCTGAAGTTGCTGTAGATCGGACCGAAGGACGGGTAAGTGGATCGCGTTCCGCCCGTGGCGTAGATACCCGGATTTTGATCAATGTCCAGGGCCTGATGGTAGGATTCGCTCCCCACATACGCAATTTGGAGGGACATGTTAAAGCCGAGGTCCTGTTGTACGGAGACGTTCCAGCTCTGCGTAAGCGCAAGGCGGAAATTGGGCGCGAAGTCGCCTGAAATCGTCACCGGCTTCAGGAACACATAATCCGTCGGGGGCTGATAACCAATGGTCACAAACGGAGGAAACGGGCTGACGCCCCCGGTCCCGGGAAAACTGGACCACGGATTCTGGAAAGACAGGGGGGTCGTGCTGGTTCCATTGAAGCTGTAGGTGGGGCTGAAGGGCGCCGAGAGCGCCATGTGGTTATACATGACGTACATGAGGGGTTCGGTGAAGATGCCGAAAGCTCCGTGGAAGACGGTCTTCGGAAGTCCGCTCGGCTGCCATGCTACGCCGAGGCGCGGTTCCCAGTAGTTCCAGGTGGTGGGCATCAGCCCCGAGTCCAGGCCCTTGTCGCCGGGAAAGATCATACCGGTGGGCGCGTTGGGAAAGCGGGTGCTGGTCTGTCCGGGATTGAAGCCGTCACCCCAGCCTCCGGCCGAGGAAGGCGGGATGTTCGGATCCCAGCGCAGGCCGGCCGTGATGGTGAGATTGGGGCGGAAGCGATACTGGTCCTGAAGAAAGAAGCCGGGCACCCACCCGCGGACGTCGACGATTTGCCCCGCCCCCTGACTGAAGCTGGCGAGATCACCGAGCAGGAAGTCCGCCAGCCCCAAACCGGTGTAGCTGCCGCTGAACCCCAAGCCGGCATTGCCAGGATAGGCGCCGATATTGACGGCGGTCTCATGCTGCAGATTGGTGCCCATCGAGAGGGTGTGGTTGCCCAGCGTTTTGGTGAAGGTGTCATAGATGCCATAGGTGGTGCGGACTTCCTCCGCCGGATTGAAGCTGGCGGTCGTGAACCCACCGGTAACGCTGAATCCGGAGATGAAGCACTGGCCGCCGGTATAAGGCGCATCCACCACGTCGATGTAGCGATGGAGACAGACATCCTGGCCGTTGATGTCTTTGGACACTGCGTGAGTGTGACCGGACATCTGGGTCCAGAAGAGCGAAGCGACGTTGACGGCGGAGGGACTGATGGTCCAGGTGTGGCCGAATACGTTGTTGTAGTCCTCATCTTTTTGACCATTCACGACGGACAGGATGTTGCCATTGGTAGCGCTCTGCGGCTCCGTGAAGTAGTCGGTGAAGCTGCGCAGCATCAGCCGCTGCCGGTCCGAAAGGGTGTAGTCAAGGCGCCCGGTGAACTCATCAAAATTGTTAATGGTGGGGGCTGTGGTATACGACACGGCTCCATTGGCCGCCTGGCCCTGGGGCAGCGCCGTTTTGGCGATCATAACCGCCGCCGGGCTGAACAGAGCTGGATTAATCTGATTGGGTTTACCGCCTACCGTGGCAAAGGGAGGCTTGAGCGTGGTGCTGACGCCGCTAAAGTCACCGTTCAGCATGGCTGCCGTCGGCGTATAGATGACATTGCCGGAAGTGGCGCTGGAGGCGCGGGTGCCCTGGTAATTGGCAAAGAAGAACAGCTTGTCCCTGCGGATGGGACCGCCTCCGTAGCCACCGAACTGATTCCGGTGGAGAGGGTCGACGACGTGGGAGAACCAGTTGGTTGCGTTCAGATCCTGGTTGCGCAGGAACTCGAAGACTCCGCCGTGAAACTTGTTGGTGCCGGACTGGGTTTCAATGGAGACTACGGCGCTGGGGGCGAAGCCGTATCGCGCGTCAAAATTATTGGTGATAACCCGAAATTCCTGGGTGGCATCCGCATTGGGAAACGGGGCAGTGAGCATGTTGTAGTCGTCGATGTTGGAAACACCGTCGAGCAGGTAGTAGACGCTGCCCTGGCGGCCGCCGTTGACGGAGGCGCCGGTTTCTGTCGGGAAGACCGGACCGGTGGTGTAGGTGCCGGCCTCGTTCTTGACGTTGGTCGCTCCGGGAGCAAGGAAAACGAGGGTGGACGGATCTCGTCCGTTGAGGGGCAGCTGAACCACAGCATTCTGATCGACGAGCGAGCTGATTTCCGCCGAGTTGGTGTTGAGGACTTCGGCGTTTGCGGTGACGCTGACCGTTTGTTGGACCGCGCCCGGTTTCATCTGAACGTTTTGGGTGGCGCTCTGGTTCACGGTCAGGATCAGTCCATTTTGCACATAGGTCTCAAAACCCTGGCGCTGGACGGTGAGCGCGTACCGGCCGGGAGGCAGCGGGGTGATCTGGTACTCACCCTGGCCGTTGGTGGCGACATTTTGGACCAGATTGGTCTCGACGTTTCTCACCATCACCTGGGCTTCCGGAACGGCGGCCCCGGAACTGTCCGTGACCTGGCCACTGAGGCTGGCGCCAGCGGCCTGGCCCCAAACCAGGGATGAGCCCCCGCAAAGGGCGACGAGTATGCCGATCCGTACGGTGCGCAGGATACGCGATGCGATTTCCCAATTCATTCTGTGCCTCCGGTGAACGTGCCTCAGCCTGAATGATGCAGTCAAGCAATTACCCTGGGAGCGCCCTTGCCGCCTTTGCCGGCTGGAGGACTGGAAACCGTTCCCTCCGCCCTCGAACCTGACGGCGGCGAGAAGAGCGCCCATTTTATTTGCCGGCGGCCGGTGGAAACTTGCGACTGGTATGTCGCTTGGGGTTTTCCCCGTTTTCACCCTTCGGTGTGAGCGAAGGTGGGATGCCGCACCACAGGACGTATAGCCGAACCGCCTCCGAAATGGAAGTAGAAACAGGTAAGAAACCTGTTGTTGACTTGTCACATGGCGGACTGCCGGCGGGTGGCCAGCACGGGGCGCCAATGGCGCCGGCGCAGCCGTCTTTCTTGACAGCCGTTAGAGCAAAATGATATTTCCGCACACATGCAGGTCGTTGAAAACGAAGCCTTGCTTTCCCAGGTCGATAGAATCCTGCGCAGCGAACCGTTTCACAGTTCTGAGGTTCTGCGGCGCCTGCTTCGTTTCCTTGCGGACAAGTCGATCTCGGGTCAGGCCAACGACCTCAAGGAATATGCGATTGCGATCGATGGACTTGGGAAACCGACCTCCTACGATCCTCGCCATAATTCCGCCGTGCGCATTCAGGTGGGCCGCCTGCGCCAACGGCTCGCGGAGTACTACCGCACAGACGGAAAGGATGACACTTTCCTGATCGATCTGCCCAAAGGGCGATTTCAGCTCACCTGCGAGTTGCGCAAGGCAAGGCCCGAGTTGCTGCCCGAATCGTCGCTTCCGTCGCCGGAGATCGCTGCCAGGCCCGATCTGGCTGTCCGCAGGAGGCTCATCCCCCTGACGTGGCTCGTGGTGACGATGGCCGCTACCCTGGCAGTTTATTTATTCCTGGCACACGAGCCGAAAATTTCCGCCGGTTCGATGGCGTCCTCGTGGGGTTGGAACGCCGATCTGGAGAACATCTGGCAGCCCTTCATGGATTCGAAGAAGCCGATCATCGTTGCCATCGAGGATCCACTGTTCGTGGAAATGAACTCCACGCCAGGCATCTACTATCGCGACCGGTCGCTCAACGAATGGAAGGACGTGGCGAAGTCACCGCCGATCTCCGCGCTGCGAAAGTCGGTCAACAACGCCTCGATTCAGCCGAGCCGCTACTACACCGCCTATGGTGAAGTGGATGTGGCCTTTCTGCTGGGAAGGCTATTGGGCCCGCGGGTTCAGAATCTTTCCATCATTAAAACCAGTCAGCTGTCGTGGCAGCAACTGAACGATAACAACGTGGTCTTTGCCGGAGTGCAGAATCTGTTCTTCGACCAGCAGGTCCATGGCATGCCGCTGGATCCGCAATTGATTCCGAACGTCCAGGGCGTCCTCAATGTGCATCCGCAGCCCGGCGAGAACGCTGCTTATCTCGATCATTACTCGACCGCGCCGACGGAGGAGGGAGTGGCCTACGCTTTAGTGAGCCACCTGCCGGGTCCGTTGCGTGGAACTGAGGTGGAGAGTTTTACCAGCAATCGATCGGCGGGGTATGTAGGGGCAGTCCAGTGGTTCACAGATCCGGGAATGGCGCGTATGCTGGTGCAGAAGCTGAGCGGAACCAGTGGCAAGATGCCGCGCTATTATCAGGTATTGCTGCAGGTAAAATTTACCGACGACGTTCCCACCCAGACAACGTACGTCCTGAGCCACGAACTGCACTAGCCAAAGCGCGCGTTAACGCGTGCGCAGAAGCCTGCTGGTTCGTGGCAGTCCTCTGAGCGCTTCCGGAGCAGAGTGTCCCTGGATACGCAGGCGAGATTCTGGTAACGAAAAGAAGTTCTGGCGCCCGCGGTTTCAGTGCAATGACTGCGCCTGTTGCGCTCCGGCACCCGCGGCCGATTCCCGTATGTGACACGAGAATTCGTGCCAGTAAGCAGTAACTAACATGTTGCTCACCGTCACCTCCGTCCGCACGCGTCATTTCCTGCCTATCCTCTCAAAGTCCGGTTCCTGCGGCCAGGGCTGCGGTTCGGGCGAATGCCGGGTTCCGGTTTCAACGTTTTTCGGAGATCGTTCCGAGGATCAATCAGGATGACAAATACCACCCCGCCCGAGACAGCAGAGGAATTGGTTCGAACTCCAGGCAAGCTGAACGGTGACCACAGGCGGGCCATGCTGGCTGGCTTCTGCGGGTGGCTCCTCGACGCCTTCGACTTTTTTCTGATCACGTTTTGTCTGACCGCGATTGCCCGTGAGTTTCACCGGTCGGACGCGGCCATCGCTCTCGTCATCACGATGACGATGGCCTTTCGCCCCATTGGTGGCTTTGTCTTCGGGATGCTGGCCGATCGCTATGGGCGGCGGCGGCCGCTGATGGTGAACCTCGCACTGTTCGCTGTGGTGGAGGTTCTGACGGGACTCGCACCGAATTACGCGACGCTGCTGGTGGCTCGATCCCTGTTTGGCGTGGTCATGGGGGGACAGTGGGGGGTTGGAGCATCTTTGGTCATGGAGAAGGCCCCGGCGCACAGTCGCGGGATGTTTTCAGGGCTGCTGCAGGAAGGGTATGCGGCGGGCAATGTGCTGGCAGCGCTGGCCTTCTTCCTCTTCTTCGGCAGGCTGGGCTGGCGTCCTCTATTCTTCCTCGGCAGCCTGCCGGCGCTGCTGCTCGCCGTGCTCATCCGGTTCGGGGTCAGCGAATCTGAGGTTTGGGAAAAGGCGCGAGTGCAGACGTGGGGGGAACAGCTTCGCGAGATGGTGTCGCACTGGAAGCTGTTTCTCTATCTGGTAGCTTTCCTCACCATGATGTTATTTGCCTCGCACGGAACCCAGGATATGTATCCGACCCTGCTGCAGCGCGAATGGCACTTCAGCCCGATGCGGCGCGCGGCGATCACCGGATTTGCCGGGATTGGCGCCATCCTGGGAGGTCTGGTTGTAGGTCATTTATCGGACAGCTGGGGACGCCGTCGCGCAATTATTCGGGCGTTTCTGCTGGCGATTCTGATGATCCCGCTGTGGGCCTTTGCGCCCAACCAGCCTCTGCTGATCCTCGGGGCTTTCCTGATGCAGTTCATGGTGCAGGGCGCATGGGGAGTGATTCCAGCCCATCTGGCTGAACTGTCACCGGATTCGGTGCGGGCATTCCTGCCGGGGTTCGCGTACCAAAGCGCCGGAATCGTGGCGAGCTCCGTGGTGTTTCTGGAGGCGGTCTACGCACAGAAGACCAGCTATGCCAGGGCGATGGCGCTGACGGCCGTCAGTGTCTTTGTTTTGGCGTGCCTGGTGGCTGCTCTGGGACGAGAGCGGGTCGGGCATGTCTTCGGTGCTTCCGACTCCTGACTCAAATCAAATTTGATCCGTTTTTGACCACACCCATGAGGATGGATCTGCCTCGCAGGCTCCCCTGCAATTTACCCAACATGGTTGTACCAGCGCAGAACGCGGAGGGCGCGCAGGTGTTCCAGCGGCTGGCCCTGGCGACTTCGGTCTCCATCTCCAGGGGCATAGAGCGAGACCGCCGCTACCGGAATGGAATTGAGGGTGACGGACCACTCGGTGTGATCGGTGAATGCCACGACCACAAGAATCGTGTGATCAGCTTGCGAGCGGTGCACGGAGCGGTCCAACAGCGCCCGTCCGTTGGATCGGTGATTATCTGTTTGACAGCGCGACGGCCGGGGACCTATTCTTTGGTGGCTAAAGTTAACGGTAACTGGAAAACGCAGCATTCAGGCTCATCAGCCACGTGGGAGTCCGGAGCATCTGTTTCAGGCGCAACAAAGCCCCTACCGTAGTCTACGCAGTCGTCCTCGGCCGGTCGGACAGGACCGCGATTCGTTCAAGCTGTTTCCAGCATTGGCGGAGATCTATCCCGGGAAAGATTGCCAGGGTTCAATGGCTCGGCAAATCGTTTAACCGCCGGCAGATGGACTGCATGTGGAATGAACAGGTGCTATCAACTTAATAGGGATTACCCTGCGGTATTGAAGGTTTCGTTCATTTAAGAATCATTGACAATAGTTTATGGAGTGCACTTATGTTGAGTAGGCGGCAATTCTGCATCACGCTGGGCGGTGCTCCTCTCTACTTCGGTGGAGTGGTTCAGGCCGCGAACTTGCTGGAGAACTTATCGCCGTCTTCAGATCTTGCGGCAAGTTTCGTCAAGCCACCCGATTCTGCGCGCCCCTATGTCCTGTGGATGTGGATGGGATGCAATATCAGCAAAGAGGGAATCACCCGCGACCTTGAGGCGATGCAGACGGCCGAGATCGGAGGGGCCACGATCTATAGTCTCGCCGATACTCTCACACCATGGTCGGGCGTGATTCGCAAGAGCCCAACGCCGGAGATGGTCGCCTTCAGTGAGCCATGGTGGGCGTTAGTCCGCCACGCGTGCGCGGAAGCCAGGCGGCTGGGACTGGAACTGATTCTTCACAATTGCGCCGGGTATGAAAGCAGCGGCGGAACCTGGGTAACTCCTGAGCTCTCCATGCAGGAACTGGTGTGGTCGGAGCAACGCGTTCAGGGGGGCTCGCGTTTCTCCGGATCTTTGAAACGGCCGCTCGTTGACATGACGCCTGGGAATCCATTTCCCAAGGTGTATATACCATCGCTGGACAAAATCGACGTTCCTCAGATAGAGGCCAAAAGGACCTACTTTCGGGATATCGCTGTGTTGGCGGTTCCTGCGGAAGGCGTGGTGGAGAAGCGAAACGTCATCGATCTATCCGGCCAGATGAATCCAGATGGAGAGATCAGCTGGAACGCACCCGAAGGGGACTGGATCTTGTACAGGTTTGGACACACGACGACCGGCGCAATGATCCAGCCAGCGCAATGGGCGGCGATGGGCCTAGAGTGCGACAAGATGAGCACCAATGCGGTGACGTTCCACATCAAGCATGTGATCTCCGAGATGAAGAAGAACCTCGGCGACTATATCGGCAATCCGCTGACCACCTTGTATTGCGACAGCTATGAAGCCGGAACTCCAACGTGGACTCCGAAGATGCGAGAGGAATTCCAATCGCGACGAGGCTACGATCTCATCAGCTGGATGCCAGTCCTGGCCGGGCGCTCGGTGGGCGGCAATGAGGAGTCCGCCCGTTTCAAACAGGACATGCAACGCACCATCCACGATCTGTTCAGGGATTGTTACTGGGCTACCCCGCGACCGCTGGCGAATGCCGCCGGGCTGAAGTTCGCAGCAGAGCCCTATGAAGGTCCATGGGAGATCGATGAAGTCGTCAAGTTCCTCGATGTTCCGACGGTCGAGTTCTGGACGACCCACAACCGATTTTCGCCGTCGGATCTGGAACCGGTGGTGAAGGCTGCACATGCCGAGGGCGACCGCCTGATCGCAGCGGAATCGTTCACCAGCGCACCGGAGTTCGCGCAGTGGAGGGAACATCCGGCGTGGCTTAAGCCTATAGGAGATGCCGCATTCTGCGCGGGTGTGAACCGCATCAACGTCCATCACTTTGTGCAGCAGCCCTGGGACGAAAAGTACCGGCCGGGCAACGCCATGGGCCGGTGGGGGATCCACCTGGGCCGCTACCAAACCTGGTGGAAGCCTGGAAAGGCCTGGCTTACCTACTTATGGCGGTGCCAGTATCTCCTGCAGAGAGGAGACTATATTCCGCCAACCGCGCAATCTGCCGTGAGCTTCGGGACGTCCCGTTCGGCGATGCAGAGTATCCATCGACGCGACGGTGAAGCGGACATCTACTTTGTGGCAAACGTCTCCTCATTCGAAGGAACGGTTGAGTGTTCGTTCCCGTTGACCGGAAAACAACCTGAACTATGGGATCCAATTGATGGTACGGTACGCGAGCTTCCTGATTACGAGCAAACGGGCGAAGCCACGAAACTGCCTTTGGAATTCGCCGCATCGCAGAGCTACTTCATTCTGTTTCGCAGACCGATCAGGCAGGATAGTGCAAAGCGCCCAAATTTTCCAGGACTCACAACCGTTGCCGAAGTGGAGGGAGCCTGGAGCGTACATTTCGATCCAGCCTGGGGTGGCCCTGTTACGGTTAGCTTTGAGACCCTTGAGGATTGGACAACGAGGAAGGAAGAAGGAATCAAGTATTACTCGGGAACTGCGATCTACAAGAAATCTATCAATATTCCAGATAACATCGGCGGACGACGGCTTTACCTTGACCTGGGAACCGTGAAGCACATTGCGGAGGTTACGCTGAACGGAGAGAACCTTGGCGTTGTCTGGACTGCGCCCTGGCGCATTGATATTACCAGGGCCGCGCATCCGGGCGGGAATCTCCTCGAAATTGCTGTAACGAACGTCTGGGCCAATCGCTTGATAGGCGATGAGCAGCAGCCTCCGGATATGGTATGGGAACAAGGAGATCCAGAGCTGAAAGGCGGATCCTTTTTGCGGGAATTTCCGGAATGGTTTCTGCAAGATCGGAAACGTCCTTCATCCGGGCGATATACTTTCGCAACGTGGAACTACTTCTCAAAGGACTCTGCTCTTGAGCCGTCCGGTCTTCACGGGCCAGTGAAGCTCTTATCGGAGTAACGACCACTATTGGGACAGCACTAATTCGCGGATGTTCCCGAGCCACATAAACGGTCTCATGGATGTGCCGGCGAGGATCCCTTCGTATGCACCGTTAGGATGATTCGCCGATACCCGGTCAATTGTGGCGATCCATCGTCTGTAACTGCGAGAATCAGGTGAGCGGTTCCCGTTCCCACGCAGGGGTCCGTCCTGGGCAGCCATTCAGTACGGCAGACGGCAGTCGGTGTTGCAGTCACGATGGAAGTGTCAGAATTCGTCAAATCCACCACAGCGTGATTGCTGTCTGCTGCACCTGCTTCAACGTACTGGAACCACTTATAACTCAGGTGCTGTCCGTCTGGATCGTGGCTCATGCTGGCGTCGAGTTTCACTGGCACTCCCACCTCTGCCTCAATCACGACCGGAGCCGTTCCTGGGAGGCCGTTGATCTCCACGATGGGATTGTGGTTGGCGTGGGCGTAATCGAAAACCGTCCAGGACATCCTCGCCGCGAAATCGTTCTGAAATGCTTTCCTCCAGCGCCAGATTGTTGCCTGATCGGATGTGTATTGTTTTCCGTCTGTTCCGGTCACGGTGTCCTGCGAAGTGATCCGGGAGAACTGGTCGCCTCCCTGGGTCCATATTGGATGCGTTTCGCCGTGTGGCTGGCGGTAGACGTAACGCCCGCCCCAGCCGCCCCAGTCTGGCCGACGGTAGGCATTCAACCCGTTGTCAATCAACCCGAGGAACGAAGGCGTATCGCCCTCCATAATGAAAGCGAACTTTGGATACAGCTTTCCCAGGGGTCCTTTGCTCCGAATGTTTGCATCCAGCCACTCATTTGTCACCGTCGTGCTGTCCGCTCCCGCGCCATTCCGGTAGAAGATATCTCCACTAATACCGGTCCATGTGGCGTAATTGTATTCCTCGCCATTCTGAGTTGAAGGCTGCACGATATAGAAGAGGCCGGGGAATTCGCGTCTTATCCATGGCCCCGCATCGTCCTGATCGGAGATGGAATACACCTTGAGTTTGTCGACAAATGTGTTCACTGCGTCCGGACCTCTTGTCGCCCTGAGATGCAAAAGAGCTTCAGCCAGGGTATTGGCCCCTCCCCAGATACAGATCCACAAGGGCCGGCTATCCTGGAGATCGCCCGCACGAATGATTGCGCTGGCTCCGGCGGACACTTTGTCGGTGCCTGTTGCCGCCAAACCGTATCCAGGCTGTCCGCTAAAAACCAGGGAGTCTAAGCTTTCCGCGGTGGGCCAGAGTTGCGCGTGCAGAAGAAGGTTGGGGCGGACTTGGCCATAGGCCTGAATTAACGCATGCATCGTTTCCGGATGCATCGCATTTCGCTGCCATGTTGATGTGACGGCGATCAAACCCTCAATGTCGAACTCATTGGAGTACAGAAGCAGACGAATAAACGACATTTGGTCATCAGGTTCATTTCCGATGTCGCTCATAACTATAACGCGTGGCCTTCCCGCGAAGTTATCCACGTGAGTTGCAGACTCAGCCTGTCCGCTCATCGTTTGGCTCGGGCTTATCTGAAACACTATCATCGCCGCAGTAAGAAACAGCACGGTTCCAAGTCGTATCATCGCGTTTGGTCCCTGTGTGATCGAATACTCTGGGGCTTAGTCTGGGCACACCGCATATCCCGGTTGGTCCTGCCAGAATCCGGATGGCGAGAACTGCTGGTTTATCGGCCAGAAACGGCATTCAGCGCCTGAAGCGTGTCTCGGTCCGATGGGTTGAGATGCAGCGCGATCTGGAGTTCCTTTTTGCCCTCTGCAATGCTTCCGCTGTGACAGAGCGCCAACCCGAGATCCTTGTGAAGATCCGCAAGCACCTCACAATCTCCGCATTGGTTGATTGCTTCAATCAGGCAGGAAATAGCCTCCGACCATTGACCTGTGTTCATTGCCACATAAGCCTGATTGCCGAGTGATTTCACGTGTTCGAGCTGGTCGTCGCGCTGCTTCAATGCAAGGAAGCGTTGCAGCATCCTCATCGATTCCTGAGGATCGGTGGTCCGCAACGCGCGCGAGAGGCCATACGCTGCTTCCCTGGAATTGGGATTGATCTTAAGCAGGCGACGCCACATCGCTATTGATTCCTGCCGTCTCCCCTGACTGAGCAGGCCGTCCGCTAACAGTCTGAGAGCTTTCTCGTTGCGTGGCTGAAGCCTGACTACATCCGACAGCAATTCTGTTTCCTTGCCCAGATTATTGCTATCTCTTTCGAGAAGAGCCCAATAATAGAAAGAGTCAGGGTTGGCGGGCGCAAGGCGTGACGCCGTCGCAAACTCGGTTCTGGCTTCATCCATACGGCCGAGGTCGGCTAATATCCGGGCTCGATTCAGGTGAGTGGAAGGCAACTCAGGGGCAAGTTCAGCAGCTCTCGTGGCTTCATCCAGCGCACCCGACAAATCAGAATTATCTGCCAGGGCGATCGCGAGGTTGAGATGCGCCTCTGACGAGTTAGGCGCCGCGGCAATCACCTGTCGAAAAATGACTAACGCGGCCGGCAACTCCCGGAGGCGCGCCTTCACTTTGGCCAACGCTGTGAGAATTTCAATATCATCCGGACTCCGTGCGGAGGCTTGTTCCAACTTCAGTTCGGCTTGCGCCAGGCGGCCATGATCTGCAAGCGAAAGTCCCTGCTGAAAGAGGACAAGCGCCTGATTATCTCTATTCGCGGCTTCCTGCGCGGCAGAGGCCTTTGATGTAACGCAGAGACCCGCTGACACACAAGCGAGCAGCAGGACACCGCTCTTCCACCCGATTCGATATCTCCGGCAAAGCGCCGACACCTTGCGCTGTATTCTATCCACCATGCGCGGCAATTCACATCCTCTTCTCATGGCGGATTGCTATTCTGGCAATGCCACGCAGGCCGGAGACCAAACAGACCGAGGCCAGTGTAACAACCGAAAGGTCGGAGCCGTTCGGGGCGCCCAGCCTGACGTCACACGGAAACCAGGGATTGGCAACTGAACCAGATCCGTCTCTGGTTGTTCTCGTCCCCCATCTTCAGCCTCATTTGATCGGTCCAAGCCGCTTGTAGTAATGGCACATTGCACCGAAAAGGCCCGTACGGATGTTCCTGAGCAACCCTCGAGTTTTAGGGTTCATCCTCCGGGCCGTTTCGATAGCGCCGATGAATCGATCGACGAAGCCAAAGAGATGGCTTCGCTTTCAGTCACGCCCCTTTCGCTTCCGGTCGTTCGCCACATTCACAGGGACTTCGAGGAGACCGTCGAGCCCATGATGGACACAGATTAGAATTCCACGCGCGCGCCGAATTGAAGTTCGCGTGGGGCGCCAGAAGTACTACTGATCACGCCGAAGTTGCTGTCCTCGACTCCGGTATCCGGGTTTCCAAGATTCAGGTGATTGACGAAGTTGAACGCTTCGGCGCGTATCTGCAAGGTAGCCTTGTCTCGGATGTGAACTGCTCTGAAGAGCGAGATATCAGAATTGACAGCGCCTGGGCCGCGAATGACGCCGCGTGAGGACGTTCCGAAGGTACCGAGGGGCGGAATTGAATAAGCTGCTGTATTGAACCAATGAGCCGGAGATTTCCCTGACGCACTTGGGCTGCCATTCTGGTTCGCACGTTCATAGCCAATGCCAAACAGACAACCCAGGGGACCGCAGATCTGCGCCTGATCGCCGGGCACGGTCACCGTGAGCGGGAGTCCGGAATGCGCACTGGTGATGGTATTGAACTGGAAACCGCCGAGAATCTTTGAAGCGATTCCCTGGTTAAGGAATGGCTGGTCCTTACCGAAGGGCAGCTGGTACAGCGCCCCAATCGTCATGTATTGTGTCAGGTCGTACCCCGACGGGCCATAATCACCCTTAAGGTTATAGAGGGACTGCGGACCGCCGCCGCTGGGGCCGTTTTCCGCAGCGAAATAGCCGCTGCCCACGTCCATCGACTTGGAATAGGTGTAAGAGCCGAGCACGTTGAGGCTATGAGTCAGCTGCGCCTGGAAGTGCCCTTCGAAGGCGTTGAAATTAGACCAGCCTTTTCCATAGGCCATTTCAGTCGGACCCTCATAAGGAAATGGCCTGTCGGATCCGTTGCTGCCGGCGGTCCCGGTGTTGAAATGTCCTGAGATGGGAAGCCTTTTGCTGCTGCTACCCACATACGCCAGGGTAACCGAGGAGTGGGTGGTTACCTGCCTTTGAACCTCAAGGTTCCATTGCTCCGAGTAAGGATTGCGCATCTTGGGATCGTACATCCAGTTGCCCGCATTGAACGGGCTGGCTCCTGGAAGGGCAAGGCCAGAATTCTTGCTGGCTGATTCGAGCGTGGTAGTGGGGGGTGTTGTGGGTGAAGTCGGATTGTAGAGGATGTTGGTCTGAGATGAATCCGGCCACGCGCCGATGTTTGCCTGAATGGTCTGCAATACGCCACTAAGGGTGTCGGAGACGATGCCGAAACCGGCGCGCACTGCGATTTTCTGCGTCGGAGCATAGGCGATACCGAAGCGGGGCCCTAAGTTAATACCCGACTTTGGCTCCACATCGTCCGGCGCCTCATACGCGATGTGATTCGCGGCGGACACTCCGAGGCCGCTATTGCCTGTTGCTGACGCATACCCTGCACCCGTCGGAATGCAGGGAGCCGCCGCCGGAACACATTGGGGGAGCGGGGAGGAACTTGCAATCGCGTAATTCCCGGTGTTTGGATCGAACTCGGTAAGGAGACCGTGGTTGGTAATGTAGGGAGAACCGAAATAATCGAAGCGGAGGCCAAAGTTTACGTTCAACCTGGGCGTGATCTTCCAGCGGTCCTGCACATAGGGGGCGTAGACGGCGTACTTCAGGTTAAAGTGCTGGTCGCTGCTGCTTACCTGAGAGGGGTAGCTGAGGAGCGCCGAGGCCAAACCATTTCCGGTTGTACCTACATTTGTCCCGTCGCTGGTCTGAGCACTTATGAACGAATAGACCGTGGTGCCGGTGGTGGGGCCAGTGCCGTTGGCGTAGCCGACCATATAGAACTGGAATCCGCCGCGGAGTTCGTGCCGTCCATGGACGTAACTAAGGTTGCCGGAGGCGCTGAAGTTCTTCGCGTAGCGATCCAGGGTGCCGGCGCTGTCATTTCCGGCAACAGCGCTCTGGCTATCGATTGAGAACGATGGGTAGCCAGGATTGATGAGGCTGGAGAAGCCAGCGGCCGAAATGCTGGGAACATTGGAAGTGGGCAGGTCGGCTTCAAGGTAGTCAAGCTTCGCGTACCCGAAATGCAGGTCAGTGAGGAGGTTGGGGGAAAACATATGGTCATATCCGCCCGCATAGTTGACCGGGTGTTCGATTGCGTTACCGGTTAGCTTGTTGGTATCGGGAGTGGTCTGCACGTAGTTCATTCGCGTGTAACGAAAGAACAAATTGTTGCTTTGAGTCAACCGTTCATCGATACGAACGTTATAGGTGTCGTCGTTATTGAGGTCTCTTCCGGCCACCAGATCGTTTGCCCTCGGATTACCGATGGTGTTGCCGTTGAAGTTAGGAGTATCGAAGTAGGTCTGAATAAACTTTTGCGCCGTCGTATCGATTCTGGCGGTGGGAATTATGTTGCCTTGAAACGGAGTGCGCGGAACCTGCGTAGGATCGTAGATCACATTCGGCGTCGTAACCCCATTGACAGTCTGAGTCCAGAGCGAATGGGAGAAGTCACCGGAAAGCTCCGCGGCGGTCGGGACGGTATCATAGTGCGCTCCGAGATTGGAGTCGTACCTCCAGCCCTCGTAACCGAAAGTAAAGAACGTGCGGTCTTTACCGTTGTAGAGCCAGGGAATGCGGACGGGGCCATCGATAAGGGCGCCGAACTGATTCTGATGGAGGCCGTTGACGCCAGTGTAGGCCACGTCGGCATCGAAGTCAGTATTGCGGACGTACTCCCAGGTCGACCCATGGAAAGTGTTGCCGCCGGGTTTGGTGGTGACGTTGACGACGCCGCCGAGCACGCCGCCAAACTCAGCATTGTCGCTGTGAGACTGGACTTTAAATTCCTGGATGCTGTCAATCATCGGCAGGACGACATAGCTGCTGCTGATGGCCGCGCTGTTGATGGCACCGTCAAGAGTGTAAAAGTTCATGCGGTTCCATTGGCCCTGCAGGGCTGGCTGCGCGAGGGAGCTGCCCGGAATGCCGACCGAGGAGATCGGTCCGAACCCGATATAGGTTGACTGGGCCGTAGACACGGGGCCCGCGCCGGGGGCGAGCGTAATCAGGGTGGTGAAGTTTCGACCATTCAAGGGGATGTCGTGCACTTGCTCCGGGTCGACGACGACGCCGATTTCAGAGCTGGCGGTTTGCATGACCTCACCGCTGGAGATCACCTCTACGGTCTCAGACGCGGAGCCAGTCTTCAAAGTGACGATCTGGTTCAGAGCCTGGTTGACCTGCAATGCCTCCACGTTGATGACGGAGGTTGCGAATCCAGGGGCTTCGACCTTGATCTTGTAGGGGCCGGGAATCAATTGAGAAACGAGGTACGATCCTGCATCGCTCGTCTTGACTGTGCTGGCCACATTTGTGGCCGAATTGGTGACCGTAACAGTCGCGTTAGGAATTACCGCTCCGGTTGAGTCAATGACGGTGCCCAGAATCTGGCCAGTAGCACTTTGCGCGAGGGCGGGTTGGGTGACGCCGCCGACCACAGCCAGAATCACCAGATAGATGAAAGAAAACAAGACGACGTTTCTAAAGCGAACTTGGTTCATTGGCCACCTCAAATGGTTGACGATTCGTAAAAGATTCATACAGGCCAGCGCGGAGTCCAGATTCATGTCGACAGCAACTGCCACACCCATGAACACCGGTCAAGTACTTCTGCGAAGAGGCAATATCGTGATCTCCTTGAAGTAAACGTTACCTGGTTGCCCCAAAACGACATCTGTACGACAAACGTGGCACATCGCTGGCAGGGATGCGGAGCCCTGGAGGGGCCCCAATGCGCAACAACTCTAGAAATATCCGCACTGCGTTGTCAAGTACAAAATTGTTTCCCTTTCGGAACATTCCTGGAGATGGTATTTTCCGAAATTCGTCTGTTCGCTTAAAGTCATGCGGTCCTTTACTTTAGCGATTACTTTGTACCGGGAGATGGAGGGACTGAAGTGGCGCAACTGACCATTACAAAAACGCCCGAGCGCCGGGTTGGGCCCTCCCAAATCTAAAATGTTGATCGATTTAGGTTGAAACCCGAAGTGCTACGTCGAGCTAATTTTGGGAGGGCACACCAGGGCTTGACGCTCGGATGACCGTCCGGGAGCGATAAACGCACACTTCGGACGCACCAGCGTCGTGTTCCTGACCTGCTGCGCTGGATCGGCACAGAACTGAGTATGATTTTCGGATTCAGAGCAACACGTCATCGGGCCGAAGCAGTTTGATTCTGAGCCAGGCACACTACCTTAGGTTAAGCGGCAAGTCTTCGCCAACCTGCCTTTACAAATCTTAAAGTCCTGGTTCATCCGGCGCCGTCGACTTCGTGTAGAACCAATTTGCATGAAAGGCAAAACATGATGACGGTCATCACAGAGCATATTCCGAAATCCTTGTGACAGGCCATGCAGCCATTGGGAGCGGATCGGACTGCAAAGCCTTTCAGCTTACCCGTCACTTTTGCGGAGACGGGCAGGAAGGTGTCAAACAACATGAGTCTCGGACAGCCCGTTGGAGTGCCGGAGTCACCATGTTTGGCAAGTAGAACCCTTTCTCCGGAGGACTCTTCTCTGCCGCGTAGCGAATCGGTGCATCGATTTCCAAATGACGTTCAGTTTTGACGGTGGCTGCCGTGATTCTGACGGCCAGCATGAATATTGGTGAAGGAAGAATCAGGAAATGACGGAATAAGTCTTATCGATTGGATTCTGTGGGATCAAGTCGGAACCTGAACGTTTTGTAAGATTATGACTGAACACAGGGTTATGGGTCGGTCGAATACGCGATATTTGGGACCATCATGAATGAGACACCCCAGTTCGGCAATCCGATAGAAGCCGGTGACAACTACAAAGTCCTGCTCGTTGACGACGATGTCGAGTTGTGTCGACTGATGAAGGAGTATTTTGCGCGGGTCGGATACCAGGTCGAGTTCACGAATGACGGGCGCAGCGGATTATCCCGAGCCCTCGCAGGAAAGTACGATTTAATTATTCTCGATGGTATGCTGCCGACTCTCGATGGGCTTGACGTCTTGCGGCACCTGCGCCGTCGCAGTTCGATTCCGATCATCATGCTGACCGCCCGCACGCAGGGGAAAGATCGTGTCGAGGGCCTCGACAGCGGGGCGGACGATTACCTGCCCAAGCCTTTTCAGCCTGAGGAGCTGTTTGCGCGCATCCGTGCGGTGATGCGCCGATGGCGAGGCGCAGCTCTGGCCCAGGCCGAGTCATACTGTTCGGGATTCCTCGAACTGAATGTGGCAGGGCAAAGCGTGCGCTACGGGGCGGAGCCGCTGGATGTAACCGACACGGAATTTCAGATCCTTGAGCTGCTGGTTCGCGCCCGCGGCCGAGCCGTCTCGCGCGACGAGATCTCGACGGTGCTGTATCTGCGCGAGGCGAACCCATTCGAGCGAACCGTCGATGTGCATATGAGTAACCTGCGCAAGAAACTGGAGAGCAAGGGATTGGCTCAGATCATTACGATTCGCGGTGTCGGCTATGCGCTCCGGGAAGGATCGAACGGACAATGAAGTCACTGCGGTTTCAAATCCTGCTCATTTTCACGATCATTTTTGTGGGAGCATCTTTTGCGACATGGAGAATATCGGATACCATCGCCCGGCAGATGTCGGGCAATGTATTTGAAGGGGTGATGCGGCTGGAACTGGACCAGGCGCGCAGAGCTTTTGAAACGGGCGGCACTCCCGAGCTGAAGGAGTGTCTGGCAGAGATGGATTCGGCACTGCCTGGGACCCACTATCTGCTGGACAGTGGTGGACGGGATTTGGTGACTGCGGTCGATCGCAGCGAGACACTGGCCGGAGGATCAGCATCGAGGGAGCGTCCTTCGATGGTGAAGGGCGGGTATCTCATTGTGAGGGGGTCGGCAGACCACAGATACTATCTGGTTACGATTGCTCCGCCGCCGCCTTTCGCGCCGATCTTCATCCCTTATTTTGTTTTGCTTACGGTTTCTATCGTGTTTCTGGGCTGGCTGTTGTCGGTGAGCATCGTATCTCCGGTCCATCGCGTGGCTACGATCGTCGAACGATTTGGCAAAGGGGATCTCACGGCGCGGGTGCGCGCGCGGCGGAGAGATGAGATTGGCGATCTGGGGCGCTCGTTTGACGGCATGGCCGACCACATGGAGAAACTGCTGGCGGCGGAGAGACGATTGCTGCAGGATGTTTCCCATGAGCTGCGGTCACCGCTGGCGCGACTCAGTTTCGCTGCAGAACTGATGAGAGGCGCTGCCAAGCCGGAGGAGGCCCTGGACCGCATGCGGCGGGAAATCCTTCGACTATCGCAGCTCATTCACAACCTTATCGAGGTTAATCGCGTGGAAGGGGATTCTCTATTGCGGAATCCGGAGCGGTTCTCGCTGACGTCGCTGATGCGCGAAGTCATGACAGACTGCGTCTTTGAGGCGGAAGGGCGCAATGTAGCCATCATGGGTCAGCTCGAAGATGCTCTGGAGATGGGGGGAAGCTCGGAACTCATGCGGCGCGCGGTGGAAAACGTGTTGCGGAATGCAATCCGGTTTTCACCGGAAGACTCCATCGTTTCAGCGAAGCTGGCACGGGATTCCACCAGCATCACAGTTACAGTCAGGGATTCGGGACCGGGGGTGCCGGATGAATTACTGACCCAAATCTTCGATCCCTTTGTTCGTGTCGACCAATCCCGGAACAGCGCGGCAGGGGGAGTTGGACTGGGGCTTTCGATAGCGCGCCGGGCAGTGCTGCTGCACCATGGCGCCATCAGCGCGGAGAATCTTCGGCCGGGATTGCAGGTGACGATTACCCTTCCAACGGAACCGAACGGCCTAACATGAGTGCTGGTTTCTGATCTTCATTTTGGGACCGCGACGGGACCGCTCGGACATTCCACCACTGCACAGCCTGGGTCAATGTCCCGCGCAGATCTAAATCTCAACGACGACACTTCAGGTTTCCATCGCATATCCGCGTGGCTTGCCTTTCATTGCGGGGCCATCAGGCCAGCGGCGCGACGTCGAAAGGTTCTCCCGGCGTAGGGAGGCCGTCTTTACATTCCTTTACAAGCGTCAGAAGATTCCTGATGGCCGTTTGCACGTCGCTTGACTCATTCTGATGAGTAACATTTTTGAGATAGAAAATCTGGACCGCCTGCTGGCTCAGCGCCGTCCGTTTCGCGCGGCTGTCCTGCGCTACAAAGAGCGTATTGTGCGTGACCGGCTTCCAGAACGTATTCGAAACCTCTCTCCCACAATCCGCAATGCTTCGAGCGGAGTAACGTCTTTCAGAACTACCTGAATGCGCTTCGAGTTGTAATCGGGGTCGAACAGCAGTGCGTTGATCACGAGCGCGATCTCCCGTTGAGGATGTGCGGGACATGAGTGGATACCCCGGAGTCGGCACAACGGACCAGAACAAGTCTGCCCCCAGCTTGGAACTTGTCGTCCTAGTGACACCGCACCTGCTTCGCACATCCCACCCCGGCTCTTCCGGAGTGATGCAGCTGCTGCCGGTGCATTAAGGGGGCAGCACCATTCTTTTCGGGCGGCGCGGGCGCAAGATGTGCGTTCTGCAGGGTTCGTCAACACTGCGGGTGGAACCGACGACAGGTAAAGTGCCGTTACGGCTCCGGGGCGGGCCCTCATTTACCGGGGGTTGTGGTTTCCCGGTATCGAAGCAATGTTCAACCTGCTTAATCGAGCTCGAACCGTCCGCCGACCAGCTCCGTAACTATGCTCGTTGCGATTAGAGTCAGAAAACGATGTGCCGTCGGCCGATGAGGAATCCAGGTCTCTCGGTCGCCAACCTTAACAAACCTTTACATTTCTTCTGCAGCGACGCGTGCAGCCAAACGTCTTTAGAGTGTTCCCTCTCTGTTGGTTTGAGACAGAAGAAAGCCGATGCCTATGGACATACGTGGCGTACCTATTCTTTTTCTGACCTTTTGCCTAAGCCCGTTTTTAACCCAGGGACAGGAAGTTGCCGACCGCATTACAGCGGCGATTGATTCGAATTCGGTAGTGGCTCTGGCAGGATCGGGGAATCCACGTGCTGCAGCGCAGAACGATGCTGGACGCGTTGCCAGCGGCACGAAGGTAAGCGGGATCACGATGTACTTCATGCTTTCCGCAGTGCAGAAGCAGGAACTGGACACGCTGGTGAAGGCTCAACAAACTCCGAGCTCAGCGCAATATCACAAATGGATCACTCCCGATGAGTATGCCAGCCGGTTTGGGCTAAGCGATAACGACGTCGCCAAGGTGCAGAGCTGGCTCGAACAGCAGGGCTTTACGGTTGATGGGGTGGCTCGGAGCCGCTCCAGCATTAGTTTCTCCGGAACGGTTGGCCAGGTTGAATCGGCCTTCGGGACGGAGGCCCACAATTACAAGCTTGGGAACGAAACCCATTTCGCCAATGCAACCCAGCTCATGATTCCTTCCGCGCTCTCGGGGGTAGTCCGCTCGGTTCGCAATCTGGATAACTTCCGTCCAAAGCCGTTTGTGCGTTTTCATCCGTCGCGCGCAGGCGGGGCAAAGCCAGCCTTTACATCCAGCGAAAGCGGCGACCATTATCTCCAACCGGGCGACGTTGCGGTGATTTACGATATCAAGGCCGCTTACAGCGCAAGCTATACCGGCGCCGGTCAGTCCATCGCCGTGGTGGGGCAATCAGAAATCAATCTTTCCGACATTGAGAATTTTCAAAGTGCCGCTGGTCTTACGGTAAAGGATCCTACTCTGGTTCTGGTTCCGGATTCGGGCAGCGCCGCATACTACACCGGGGACGAGGCTGAATCGGATCTCGACCTCGAGTACTCAGGAGGTATCGCCAAGGGAGCGACGATCTATCTGGTTTACACGGGCGATAACACTAACTATAACGTGTGGGATTCCCTTCAGTATGCAGTGGATACGGATATCGCGCCGATTATCAGCATGAGTTATGGAGGGTGCGAACCCGACCTCAGTTCCAGCGATTATTCGACGCTGGAATCCATCATGGAGCAAGGGGCCAGCCAGGGCCAAAGCATCATTGTTGCTTCAGGCGACACGGGATCGACGGCGTGCTACGCGGATCTGACGACTAACTCGACTCCCACCTCCGAAGAAGAGGAACTGGCCGTCAATTACCCGGCCAGCAGCGCCTATGCCACGGCTTTGGGCGGAACGGAGTTTCCCTCCGGCGACGTGTCTTCGTCGAACACGACTTATTGGGATTCGGCAAGCGGCAGCGATGTGGTTACTTCGGCTAAGTCGTATATTCCGGAACAGGTCTGGAACGACGACAGTTCGACATATGGCTCGCAGGACGGCGCGGAATATGCGCTGGGGGCGGGTGGCGGGGGGACCAGCACACTCACTGCGCGGCCCAGCTGGCAGACCGGCGTCACCGGAATTTCTTCAGGGAGCTATCGGCTGGTGCCGGACATTTCTCTCGATTCCTCACCCAACAATGCAGGCTACCTTTATTGCTCGAGCGATACCTCCGGATGGAGCTCGGGGCAGGAAGCCAGCTGCAACAGCGGGTTTCGCGATTCCAGCACTGACTACCTTACGGTGGCGGGGGGAACCAGTTTTGCCGCTCCGATCTTTGCGGGAATGCTGGCCATCATTAATCAAAAGGAGAATTCGACGGGACAGGGGCTGATCAACTCGACTCTGTATACGCTGGCCGCCAACTCGAGCGCGTATGCTTCCGCATTTCACGACATCACCAGCGGAGGGAACGAATGCACCGCGGGGTCGAGTTATTGCTCCTCGGCCGGCGAGTCGAAGTACTATGCGGGGACCGGGTACGACGAGGCGAGCGGCCTGGGATCGGTTGATCTTTATAACCTGATGACTTCCTGGACGGGCGGGAGTTCGGCATCTCTGGACGCCACAACCACATCCCTGTCGGCAGCCAGCAGCACACCGTCGTCGGGTGCAAGCGACACGATCACGATCACGGTCTCGCCGGAATCGAGTTCGATCACCACGACGCCCACCGGTACTCTGACGGTCACGGCTGACGGCACGACGGAGAGCTCTTCACTGGCGTTGTCCAATGGCTCGGCGACGTACACTTTCTCGTCGTCGACATCGGGAGCGCATGTCATAACGGCGAAATATTCGGGCGACTCAAAATTCGCGTCTTCGACCGGGACCGTCACCGTCGATGTGGGAGGGACAAGCGGCACCTCTTCGACGAGCAGCTTTGCGTTATCGGCCACCAACATGACCGTTTCACAAGGCAGTTCAGGAACATCGACGGTGACGATCACGCCGCAAAACTCTTATGCCGGCACCATCAGCTTCAGCTTGTCCACGGGCAGCACATCGCTGCTGGACTACGGATGCTACAGCATCGGAAACAGCTCGGGGGACGTCAGCGTGACGGCAAACACCGCCACGACGACGGCTCTCACGATCTACACCTCAGAATCTGACTGCAGCTCGACCAGTTCAAGCCAACGGAGGAGCGGAGTCCGGTTCTTCACACCCCGGAAAAATATTGCAGCAGGTGCTGACAAAACTCCATTCTCGCGCAGGATGTTTCCTGTCAGTGTGGCAATTGCCGGGGCTCTGTTATTTGGAATGCGGTCACGAAGAAAGAAGCTCTCCGATCTCCTGAGCCTCTTTATCGTGTTCGTTGTGCTGGGTTCTGCGCTGGGCTGCGGAAGCAGCTCCAGTTCCAGCTCTACTTCTACTTCTACAGATGTGGCAAAAGGAACATACTCCCTGACGCTCGATGGAACGGACACATCGAATTCGAGCATTGCTGACTCGACCAGCCTCACACTCACAGTCAACTAAGGCGACCGGATCGAAAATCAGTCTGGTGATTTGGGATGAGAACTAATGCACGCGGTCTTACCGATACAGGAGGTGTTCGCGAACATAACGGTTGATCGGCAACTGAAAGGACTGTGCTCGGGGATGTCCACTGAGAGAGGGATGTCCCCGAACGGGTGGAAAGGGAGCCAGGCGAGGGGGAGCTGGCGCTTCCACCCGGTGGGAGACCGGCGGGGTGGGCTCACCCGCCCCGGTCTTCCCCGAAGTTTGATCTTGCAGGTCCACCTCAACGGAAGTTGCATACAAGGGTTTGCTGCGGTGCGAGAAGGAATGGCGCCGCATGAAGTATCGGGGGAACGACCACCAGGGAGGGATGTTTCCTCGAGAGCGGGTGGAAACGCCGCGACTGCAAGGTAGATCGCGGCTTCTCCATTCGGGAAGGAGACCGGGGAACGGGCCATCCGGCCCCGACCTCCTGGGTCTTCGGTGCATTAACTGAGCAAGGAATATATGCAACCTCTTTCACAGACCCGCAACATGTTCGCCGAGCGAACTACGAGCAACTCGGACGGCCCGATCGTACGCAGGCGCACAATGATCGACATTCTTCGTCATTACCGGCCCCATATCTTTTGTTTCCTGCTGGCATCGTTCGGCGATCCAAAGGCGGCGAAAGCTCTGACCCGGCGCTGGATGGAGACCGCATTCGAGAAGTGGAGCGATGACTGGGACGAATCGCATGCGCAAAAAGCACTGATGCGTATAGCCGTCAATCTGGAGAGAAGCCATTGGTGGAAGGTGCAACTCTACTTGTGGCGAAATGTGGAGGTAAAGAGGGGACTGGCTTATCTGAACGAGTGGCTTCCGACGCTTCGGCTGCCGGCAGAGGATCAAATCCGGGCGAGGGGGCAGGTCAGGAGCGTGTGGAGCGGGGTAAGCCAACTAGGAAATCGGCAAAAGATCGTGTTTCTCCTGCACTGCGTCGAGAATATGACGATTGGCGAGATCGCCGAGGTTGCAGATATCGACGAATGGAGGGTGAAGGCGCTACTCTCCGAGGGGTTGGAGACGATCCGCATGGCGATGAACGAAGGATAGGCTCTTAAGGAAGCAGAGCCGCTTCAAATTTCGGGGGATCTGTCTCGACCGGCGC
>Ga0302324_100002687_pt1 | contig 40626 bp, 35 predicted proteins | sample Palsa_T0_1_FD_201949 | JGI IMG/M metagenome (GOLD analysis project Ga0302324, IMG submission 201949) | Peat permafrost microbial communities from Stordalen Mire near Abisko, Sweden - Palsa_T0_1 | ecosystem: Environmental > Terrestrial > Soil > Palsa > Peat permafrost | place: Sweden: Abisko...
TGTTTGCGCGGGAGAATGCGGAGAGCGGCGCGCGTTACGGCATCGAACGGGAATCGCTCGAGGGCCGGATTCATTCGCTGGAAGCCGAGATCCGAAATGTCGCCCAGGAAAAGGATTACTCGCTAAGGGGGTTCGCGGAACTGATCGAGGCCCAGAAAGGGCAGATCTATTCTCTCTCCGAACAGCGGGATCATTTCATCGACGAACGGGACAGGGCGATCGCGCAGTTTTCCGAACTTGCCGAGGCGCACCGGCAGCAGGCTGGCATCCGCGAAGCCGAAGAACTCAGGCTCATCGCCGTTCGCGACCAGGAGAAGATGGATGCGCTCTCGAGGGAACGCGACGACGCGATTGGGCTCGTCCGGGAGCTTTCCGAAGCGCACAAAAGGCAGATCGAGGCTCTGGAAGCCGAGCGCCACACTTTAAGCCGCGAACGCGACGAAGCAGCCGAAGGGTTCGCCAGGGTCGCCGGCGAGTTGAGAGGCCAGGTGCAATCTCTCACCGGGCAGCGGGATCATTTGATCAGGGAGCGCGACAAGGCGCTCGCGCAATTTTCCGAAGTCGCGGAAGCCAACCGGCGGCAGGCCGAGGCGCGCGAGGCCGAGGAGCGCAGCCTCGTTGCCGCGCGCGACGCGGCCGTTCTTCGGATCGGCGAACTCCACGCGGGTTACGAGGGCGAGATCACCTCGCTTAAAGAGGAGCGGCAAAGCGCCATCCGGGAGCGCGACGAAGCGTCGCTGCGAATGAGCGATCTCAATGATGCGCAGCAGCGACAGATCGAGGCGCTCCAGTTCGAGCGCGACCGGCAGAGCGCGGCCCTGGCCGAGGCCTCCCGGCTGGCCGCGTTGCAGAAAGAGCAGGTCGGCACTCTGGCCGGCGAACGCGACGTGCTCACGCGGGAGAAGGACGAAGCCCTGGGGCGCTTTAACATCGAGCGGCGGCGCTTCGAGCACCAGATTCATTCGCTGGAGGAAGAGCGCCAGAAAACCATCCTCGAGAAGGAAGGCGCGTTAGGCGAACTGGCGGGCGTCATCGAAACGCAGAAGGGGCAGATCGCGGCGCTTGGCCAGCAGCGCAACCAACTCGCCAAGGAGCACGACGACAGCGTGGCCCAAGCCCAGGAGCTTGCCGAGGCGCACAGAAAGCAGATCGAGTCGCTGGAAGCCGAACGCCACGCCTTGAGCCACGAGCGCGACCAGACCGCCGAGCGGTTCGCCGTTCTCAGCGGCGGGCAGAAGCGCCAGATCGAGTCTCTCGCAGGGCAGCTGGATCATTTGATCAAGGAGCGTGACAAAGCGCTCGCGCAGTTCTCCGAAGTCGCCGAAGCCGCCCGGCAGCAGGCCGAGGCGCGTGAAGCCGAGGAAATCAAGCTCGTTGCAGCGCGCGACGAGGCCGTCCTCCGCGTCGGCGAACTCCGGGCGCCTTACGAAAACGAGATCGCGCATCTAAAGGAAGAGCGGGATGCCGTGATCCGCGAACGCGATGAAACGTCGCTGCGGATGACCGCGCTCCATGCGCAACAGAAGCAGCACATCGAGGCGCTTCGGCGCGAGCTCGACCGCCAGGGCGCGGGCCTGTCGGATGCCGCCCAACTGGCCGCCGCGCAGAAAGAGCAGATCGCCTCTCTCAACGGCGAACGCGACACTCTCGCCCGGGAAAAGGAGAACGCCGCCGCCGGCTTCGACATCGAGCGGCGGACGTTCGAGCAGCGGATTCAGTCGCTGGACGAAGGCCGCCAAAAGGCGATCGAGGAGAAGGAGCGCCTTTCCGCGGAACTCGGGGACATCATCGAAACGCAGAAAGGCCAGATCGAATCGCTCGGGCAGCAGCACGGCCACCTCGCGAGCGAGCGCGACGAGGCGAACACAAGGATCCAGGAACTTTCCGAGGCGCACAAGAACCAGATCGAAGCGCTGGAGACGGAGCGCCACGCCTTGAGTCGCGAACGCGACCAGGCCGCCGAGCGGTTCGCCCGGTTCAGCGGCGAGCAAAAGCGCCAGATCGAGCTTCTCGCCGAGCAGGGCGAACAGTTGCTGAAGGAACGCGAAAAAGCGCTTGCCCAGTTTGCGGAGGTCGCCGAAGCCAGCCGGCAGCAGGCGGAGGCGCGGCGGGTGGAAGAACGGAGCCTCATCGCGGCCCGCGACCAGGCCGTCTTGCGTGGCGACGAAATGGCCTTGACTTTCCATAGCCAGATCGCCGCGCTCAGGGAGGAGCGGGAGACGATAATCCTCGAACGCGACGAGGCGGCGACGCGAATGACCGCGCTCAACGACGAGCAGAAGCGGCAGATCGAGGCGCTCCAAAACGAACGCGACCGGCAGAGCGCGGATCTCGTGCAAGCCTCCCGGCTGGCGGATTTGCAGAAGCGCCAGATCGACTCCCTGGCCGCCGAGCGCGAAAAGACGCTCGCCCAATTCGCCGAACTCGCCGACGAACACCGGCGGCAGGCCGAGGCGCACGAGTCCGCGCAGCGCGGGCTCGCCGAGGCGCGCGACCACGCCATCGCGCAGATCAACAAGGTCGGCGCGGGCTACGAGCAACAGGTTGCCGCGCTGAAGGAAGATCGTCTGCTCGTGATTCGCGAGCGCGACGCGACCGTGGCGCGCATGGCCGAATTGAACGCGGGACAGGCTCGCCAGCTCGAAGCGCTCCGGCACGAACGCGACCAGGCGATCGCGGAAAGGACGGAGGGGCTCGCCGAGATAGAACGGCTTCGCCAGGCGCACCGGCACGAGGCGGAGGCGCTCGCCGAGACGCGCCTTTTCCTCACCCGCGAAAACGAAGAAAGAGTCCACCGTTTCGCCCTGGACACCGAATCCTCGCAGGAGGAAATCCAGAAGCTCGAGGCCGGCCGCAACCGCATCCTTCAGGAGAAGGCGGCAGCCGCGGCGGAATTCGGCGAGATCATCGAGGGGCAGAAAGCCCAGCTTGACTCGCTGGCGCACCAGCGCACTTTTCTCGTCAACGAACGGAACGAGGCCCTTTCACGGCTCGCGGCGCTGGCGGAGGAGAGAAAGCGCGAGGCGGAGGCGCTCGCCGCGGAACGGGCCGCCGTCCTGCGGGAGCGGGACGAAGCCGTGGCGCGTTTCACGGCCATCGGGCAGGAAACCGGCGTTCAGATCGAGGAAATCACCCGGCAGCGCCAGGCGGTTGCCGCGGAACGAGACGCCGCTTTGACCCAGTTGGCCGAGGCTCAGAGAGCCAGGGTAACCGACATCGAGAAACTTCACGCCGAATTTCGGACGACGTTGGAGGAACGAGACAATGCCGCGGCGGACTTGAACAGGATAGTCGAGACGCAGAAGGAGCAGATAACCTCTCTCCATTCGGACTGCGAAGCGCTGGCGGCCGACAGGGAGGCGCGGCTCGACACGGCACGCGCCGCGCAGGAAGCGGCGGCCCGGGAAAGCGAAGAGGCGCTGGCGGGCCTGCGCAATCTCAACGAGGGGCAAAAACGCCAGATCGATCTTCTCAACGAACAACTCGGCGCGCTCGGCAACGACAAGGCAAAGGCGGTCGCGGGGCTGACGAAGACAGTCCAGGCGCAGAAAGCGCAACTCGTTTCCTTCGAGAAGGAGCGGGCCGGGCTGAACAAGGCGAGGAACGAGGCGATCGCCCAGCTCACCGGCGTGGTCGATTCACAGAAGGAGCAGATTGACGCGCTCACAACGCAGAGGGACGAACTCCTCCGGGAACGCGACGAAGCCCTGGCATCCTTCGCCGAAGTCACCAAGGCGCAGAAGGCGCAGATCGCCGCGCTGGCTCAGCAGCGGGACGCATTTTTCAAGGAGAAGGAGCAGCCCGCGGTTCTCTTTGCGCAGGTAAGCGGTTCGCAGAGGCAACAGATCGAGGCGCTCACGCGCGGGGCGGAAGTCCTTCGCCAGGAACGCGACGCGGCGCTCGCCTCGTTCACGAAGATCAACGAGGAGCAGACACAGCAGATCGAATCGCTCGTCAAGCAACGCGACGAGATCACCAGGGAGCGCGAATGGCTCGGGGCTCAGCTTGGCGGGATCAACGACGAGCAGAAAAAACAGATCGAATCGCTCGAACAGGAGCGCGCCGCGCTGCTCCGGGAGAAGGAGGAGGCGATCGCCCGGCTGTCGGAGGTCAACACCGCGCAGAGCCTGCAAATCGCATCCCTCAACCAGCAGCGCGCGGACATCCTCAAGGAAAAAGAGGAAGCGTTCGGGCGTTTGAGCCAGGTCGCCGAGGCGCAGAAACGCCAGATCGAATCGATGGATCAAGCGCGCGTCGCGACCGCCAGGGAGAGCGAGCTTGCCCTCGCGCGGCTCGCCGAGGTGAACGACGCGCAAAAGAGGCAGATCGAAGCGGCGGAAGCGGAACGGCTCGCGGCGATCCACGCGCGGGATGCAGCCGCCGCCGAGCTGGCCAGCCTGAACGAAGCCCAGCAGCGGCAGATCGAGGCGGTCACCGGCGAGAGAGACAATATTGTCGGGGATCGGGACCGGATCGCCGCGGAACTGGCCAGGCACAGAGAAACGGCGCAAAGGCAGATCGAGGTGCTGACCGCTGAAAAAATGGCGATTACGAATGACCGCGACCAGTCTCTCAAGCGGTTCCTCCAGGCCGACCAGGCGCAGAAGAAGCAAAATGAATCGCTCAAACGCCAGAATGAAGAACTGGTCAAGGAGCGCGAGCAGACGCGCATGGAGTTCACCCGGGCAATCGATTCGCAAAAGGAGCAGATCGCGACGCTCCTGGGGCAGCGCGAAGCCGAGTTGAAAGAACGCGAGGCGACACTCGAGCGGTTTACGGAGGTCAACGAGGCCCAGAAGGCCCAGATCGAATCGCTCGACCAGCAGCGCGAGGCCGTCCTCAAAGAGAGAGACGAAACCATCCCGCGGCTCACCGAGATCAACAAGGCCCAGAAGGCCCAGATCGATTCCATGGGCAGGGAACGGGATGAAGCGGTGCGCGAAAAGGAAACTTCCGTCGAGGAACTAAGCCGTGTGAACCAGGCGCAGAAACGGCAGATCGAGGCGCTGGAGGCCGACTGGCTGAAAGTCATCGAGAAGCGCGATGAAACCTTCGCGCAGATGGCCCAGGTGAACGCCGCGCAACTCGTGCAGGTCGAGTCGCTGGACAAACAGCGGCTCGCGGCGGCCCAGGAAAGGAACATGGTCGTGTCGCAGCTCACCGAAGTAAACGAAGTGCAGGAGAAGCGCATCGGGGCCCTCATCCAGGAGCTTGATACCGTCACGCGGGAGAAGAAGAACGGCGTCGCGCAAATAGCGCGCCTCCAGGAAACGCACGGCAAGGAATTGCAGGCCCTGCTCGCCGCGCGCGACGAGGGCTTGAAGAAACTCGCCGATACGAAGGCCGAGCGCGACGCCGCGGTGCGGGAACGCGAGGAAGTGCTCGCGATGCAAACAAAGGCGAAGGAGAACCACAGGAAACAGATCGAAGCAAATGCGCGGGAACGCGACATACTGGTCGATGAACGCGACAGGGCGCTCGTGAAATTGGAAACGATAGCGCTGACGCACCAGAACGAGATCGAGACGCTCACCCGCACGGACGAGCGCCACAAAGCGGAGGTCAACGCCCTCGTCGAGCAGCGGGAAAAAGCCCTCGCCGAGCGGGATGAAGTCGTGGCCCGGCTCGAGCGCCAGAAGGAGAGTCACACGGACCAGGTCGCGGAATCGATGCGCGAACGCCTCAACCTCGTCGAGGAACGCGACAGGGCTCTCGTGCGAATGGACAAGGCCCGCGAGGATTTGGAACAGAGCGCGGCCAGCTTCCAGAATGAGAGGGAATATCTCATAAAGGAAAGGGACAAGGCGTTTGCGTTGCTGGATGGGGCGAGGCACGCGCAGAAGCAATTCGAGCGGATGCTGAATGAAAATCTGCCCGCGGCAGAGGAGATCGCCGCCGCGGAGGAGGCTTTGGAATCCATCACCTCGGGGCCCGGTGGCAGGAAGGGCGCGGAGGCCCTGGAGAATCTCTTCGGCAGGTTCAAGTCGAAACTGGCCGCCACCCGGGAGAAGACCGGCGACGCAGCCCTGCTCGCGCCGTTCCAGCTCTCGCCCGCCGAGAAACTCCTGACGAGGCATAAATACGAGATCACCGGCAAGATCACCGAAGGCGGCGCGATTTCGCTCCTCCGCGCCAAGGACATCAACATCCACCGCACCGTCGCGATGAAGATCGTCAGCGAGGGCACCGAGACGCGGGAGGAGGCCGTCCGGCAACTCATCGCGGAAGCGCAAAGCATAGGCCGGCTCGAGCATCCGAACATCCAGCCGCTCTACGAGTTGAGCGTGGATGAGACCAGCCGCGCATTTTTCACGGCCAAGCTGATGAAAGGCTCGAGCCTGGCGAAAATCCTGGAAGATATCCGCGCCAAGAAATCCAGCGCCATCGTGCAATACGATCTCAAGCGCTTGCTGACCGTTTTCCACGGCGTCTGCGACGCCCTCGCGTTCGCGCATTCGGAGGGGATCGCCCACGGGCATCTCACCGCCGAGTGCGTCCACGTCGGCGACTTCGGCGAGGTTCTCGTGACGGGTTGGGAGGGCGCGAAAAAGATCCGCCAGGAAAACGTCGGCACCTACGAGGCGGACGTGCGCAGCGACATCGCGGGCCTCGGCGACCTGCTCCACCACATCCTGACGCTCACGCCGCCTGCTTCCGGAAAGAAGACGCTCGCCACGCCATACGGCGGCTGGAAGATGCCGAAGGGGCTCTGGACGCTGACCGCCCGCATCCGGAGCGACCGCGGAGCGAGCGCCTACCCGAGGGTCAAGGAGATGCAAACGGAGGTCGAGGATTTCCGGGACGAGCTCGGACCGCGCGGCGGCCGTGCCAGCGCGCTGGACGTGATCAAGCAGCGCGTCCAGGGATGGCAGTAACCCGCCGTTAACCTCCTCTCGTGAAGTCGCCATTTCGATGAAATGTCTGCTCGCGCCCTTTTGTTGTCCCTCCTCCTCGCATCATGCACGAAGAAACAGCCGGCTGACTCTGCCACCATTACGATGGTTGCCGAGCCGGCAAACCCGGAGGTTGCCAATCAGATCGACCGTGGCGCGTGGGCGACCAAAGGCCACATGGATCGGGCAGTCCCGGAGTATGCCGAAGCCATCCGCATCCGGCCCGACAACATTCCCATCCGGATAAATTTTGCCGACGCGCTCGCGGCTGTCCACCGGCTGGACGAAGCTGTCGCGTAATACGCCGAGGCAGTGAGGATGAGCAATAACGACCCAACCTTGCTCTTCAATTATGCCGATGTGCTTTACCAGGACGGCAGGCGGGATGAGGCGATCCAGAACCTGCGGGAGGTCCTTCGCCTCAGACCGTCCTTCAGGCTGGCCCGACAGACCCTCGACGAGATGCTGCGTCAAAGCGGACCAAGAGGAGAACCGGCGCGGCCATGATGGCATGGATTGGTTCTCGTTCCCAAGTTGCACTTGGGAACGCGCTTGTCCGCGAAGCTTCGCTTCGTCCATTCTTGCGCCATGCGCAGCCGTTATCGCGCCCACGAACCTGACGCCGCCCACTTCGTCACCGCAACCATCGTCGAATGGCTGCCGGTCTTCACCACCGCCTCGCGCTGCGATGTCCTGGTCGAGTCACTGGAATATTGCCGCGCGCACAAAGGCGTGAAAATCCACGCCTGGGTCATCCTCGACAACCATTTTCACAGCATCCTTGCCGCAGGCGATCGTGAGCGATGAGATGATGTTTCAGAAGTTGGAGTATCTGCATAATAACCCGGTCAAGCGCGGGCTGGTGGCCTCGCCGGAGCATTGGCGGTATTCGTCGGCCCACGAATGGTGCGGGGGCGCGATGCCGGTTCTACGGTATGATGTTTGGCGGTAGCCGCGGGGCAGGCGAACTGCCGGGAGAAGCGCATTTCCAATCAGTGGAATGAAGCGAAGCTTCGCAGACAAGGGCGTTCCCAAGTGCAACTTGGGAACGAGAGCTCCCCCGGGGGTTGTCGCAGGCGTCTTTCCTTCGTGATTTCCGCCGCCTTCGCGGTTAACCTGGGTCCGTGAACCCAGCAGAACGCACCGGTGAACCTTCGCGGGGCGGCACGCTCCGTTTTTTCCGGCTTTTGCTATGGGTGCACTGGCGTTCGCTTTGCGCGCGCGTGCGCGGTTTGCGGAGGCAATCGCCGCTCCTGATATTCGTCCTGGGCGCGTTTGTCGCCGGCTATCTGTTCATCGGCTATTGGCTGTTCCATACAGGCATGGAAAAGCTCTACGATTTCCCCGTGGTGGGCACCCTGCTTTCCCAGCGGATTCTCTTTCTCGTCTTCGGTTTCTTTTTCATCATGCTCGCTGTTTCGAATCTGATTATCAGCTACTCGACCTTGTTCAAGAACCGGGAGACTTTCTGGCTGCTCACCCTGCCGATCTCCCATAGCAATGTTTACCGCTGGAAATTTTTGGAATCCCTCGCCGTCTCCAGTTGGGCTCTCATCTTCCTGAGCGCGCCGATGATGGCCGCGTTCGGCAGACTCCACAATGTAAACGGCCTTTTCTACATCCGCGTGGTGGGAGCTTACCTCCCGTTCGTCGTCATCCCGGCTTTGCTCGGTTCGTGGGCTACCCTTCTCCTCGTGCGCGTCCTTTCCAGGGCCCGGGCAAAAAAGGGGCTTCTCCTTCTGGCCGTGGTGGCTCTCGGGACCCTGGTGTTCACCGTGAAGCCGGTAAGGGAGGCGGACATAAAGGGAGACCATGACGAACGCACCTTCTACCAACTCCTGCGGCATACGCGCGCCGGCTTGAATCCCTTCCTGCCGAGCGCCTGGCTCGCGCGTTCGGTGCTCTCCTGGAGCGAAGGGCTTTCCGCACAGGGCTCCTTCTATTTTCTCGTTCTTTTGAGCAATGCGATGATGGGGCTTCTCGTAGGATTTGAAGTGGCGGGCGGCTCCTTCTATGGGAGCTGGACGATCGCGGCGAGTTCCCGCGCCGAACGGCTCCTGCGCAACGCGGAAGTGCGAAGAGGATTGCAAGGCCGCTCTCCGCTCGAAGAGGCCGTTTACCGGCTCCCTTTCTTTTCGGGCCCGGTCAAGGCGCTGACGCTGAAGGATATCTACGTTTTCTGGCGCGATCCGGCCCAATGGACGCAGTTCATGATCTTCTTTGGGCTCCTCTGCATTTACGTGTTGAACCTGCGCAACGTGGCATTCAGCCTGGAGAGCCCATTCTGGGAAACGACGATCAGTTACCTGAACTTGTCCGCCTCGGCGCTCACGCTCTCCACGCTGACGACGCGTTTCGTTTTCCCGCAGTTCAGCCTCGAAGGAAGACGGCTCTGGATCGTCGGCCTCGCGCCGCTCGGCCTTCCGAAGGTGTTGATGCAGAAATTCTGGCTGAGCTGTTCGGTTTCCGCCTTCATCACCGTCGGCCTCATGGTTGCCTCGAGCATGATGCTGCATCTGCCGGCCGCGAGGGTATTTTGGTTCGCGGCGGCCATCGCCCTCATGAGCGCGACCCTTTGCGGCGCGGCGGTCGGCCTCGGAGCCCTCTTCCCGAATCTCAAGGAAGCCGATCCCTCGAAAATCGTTTCCGGGTTCGGGGGCACGCTCTGCCTCATCGTCAGTTTTTTTTACATTGCCTGCTTTATCGCCCTCGCCGCCATCCCGGGGATGCGGCGCGTGATGCACCTCCGATATCTCCCACCGAACGCGGTCGCGCTTGGCGGCGCCGTGCTTTTGAGTCTCCTCGTCCTCTTTGTGCCGATGATTGCCGCGATGCGGCGCGTGAAAAATCTGGAGTTTTGAACATCTGCGTTTAAAATGCGGAGAAACCAACTGGAAACATGGCTGAACGAGTCCGAGTGAAAGAAACCTACCTTGAATTGCAGGAGGAAGATGCGCTCTCGACCGAGCACATCGACGACCAGGTGCAGAAGGCGCACGAGCAGCTTCTGCTGCTTAAGCGCCAGCAGGAAACGATCGAAAAGAAGAAGGGCGAACTCGAGGAGTTGAGCCGCCGGCAGGAATTGCTCCAGCAGGGCAAGGCGGAGATGACCGAGAAATTGACGCGGGCGCTGGTCGTCGTCGAGAGAGAAGCCAGCGACGCGCAGAAACGGGTCGAGCTTCTGCACGCGATCCACGAATCCTATCTCCAGCATCTCTCCGTTGTGGAAGCCATCAACCCGAAGAACTGGGAAAATCTCGATATCAACAAGGAATTGAACAAGGCGTTGAGCGCCGTCGATGACGCCCGCGCCGAATACGCCCGCTCGATTTCAAAGGTCAAGACCGAACGCCCCGAGGATGCCGCGAGCGCCGCGACGGTCGATCTTTACGGCGCGGGCTATGATGCATCGCCGGAAAAAGGCTTTCTGTATTGGTTGAAGAGCGGCTTCGCATTTACCTTGCCTCTGCTTCTTTTCGGCGTGGCCGTTCTGGTGATTCTTTTCCTGCGCTTCACGACTTTGTAAGCTATGCGGCCTTCCAAACGGAACGCCAACGAGGCGACCCCGATCCATAACCGGCAGAAGAAGCTGGCCGAGGAGGAGGTGCGGCTCAAGGAAAAGAGGCAGCAGCTCGAGCAGATCATCGCCGACGCGCCGCGCCGGGCCGAGGAGCAGGAACGCCGCCAGCGGGAACAGTTGATCGCCCGCGCGAGCCAGGGGGCGCGGCCTTCCGATACGGTCGGCGCGCTCAACGATAAACGCTACGATGCCCAGGCACAGATGGTTCCGCACACCCGGCGCAAGGGCCTGAGATACCACCGCCGCGCGGCGCGCTTGCAGTTTTTTGTCCTGTGCGTTCTGCTCGCCGTCCTCGTCCTCGTGCTCCTGAGCCGCATGCCTTGATAAAGCCCGTGAGTTCTCCGTTCGATGTCCGTTACACCGCTCAATTGGCCCGGCTGAACCTGACCGAAGAGGAGATCGCCAAGTTCCAGTCGCAATTGAGCCAGGTGCTCGACTACGTCGAGAAACTCCGCCTCGTGGACGTGACCGGCGTCGAGCCGACTGCCCACACAAACCCCGTCTTCAACGTTTTCCGCGAAGATCGCGAGCGGGATTGGTTCGATGCGAAGGAGGCGCTGGCAAACGCACCCCGCCAGGCAAACGGCCTGTTCATCGTCACGAAGGTGGTCGAGTAGCGCGCATGGAAATCACGTCGCTCTCCCTCTCCGAGGTTCGCGAGGAATTGCGCGCCGGACATCTCTCGCCCCTGGAAGTTTTGCGCGCGCTCGAAGAACGCATCGCGCGCGTGGATCCCCTCATTCACGGCTACCTCGCGCGCGACTTCGAGACGGCTGCCGGCCAGGCGAAAACCGCGGATGTCTCGCTCCCGCTGGGCGGCGTGCCGATCGCGATCAAGGATGTCATCAACGTCGTCGGCGAACCGTGCACCTGCGCGTCGAAGATCCTGCGCGGCTACCGCTCTCCGTACGACGCGACCGTCATCAAGAAGCTGCGCGCCATGGGCGCAATCCCTTACGGGCGGACGAACATGGACGAATTCGCGATGGGGTCGTCCACGGAAAACTCGAGCGTTTCACCGACTTACAACCCCTGGGATACGTCGCGCATCCCGGGAGGATCCAGCGGCGGCTCGGCGGCCGTGGTCGCCGCGGATGAAGCCTTCGCCGCGCTCGGTTCGGATACGGGAGGCTCGATCCGCCAGCCCGCGGCTCTCTGCGGCTGCGTCGGGTTGAAGCCGAGTTACGGGCGCGTCTCCCGCTTTGGCCTGGTCGCCTTTGCGTCTTCACTCGACCAGATCGGCCCGCTCACAAAGACCGTGCGCGACTCGGCCCTGCTCTTGAATTGCATCGCGGGCGTTGATCCGCTGGATTCCACCAGTCTCGATGAGCCCGCTCCCGACTATGCGGCAGGCTTGGGCGGGGAAATCAAAGGGGTGCGGCTGGGCATGCCCAGGGAATATTTCGTGGGAGGCATCGACCCGCGGGTCGATGCGACCGTGCGCGCCGCGATCCGGCATTACGAAAGCCTCGGCGCGGAGATAGTCGACGTTTCCCTTCCCCACACCGAACACGCGGTAGGCGTCTATTACATCATCGCCACGGCGGAGGCCTCCGCGAACCTCGCCCGCTTTGACGGCGTCCGCTACGGCTACCGCGCCAGCCAGCCCGCCAATCTCCTCGAACATTACGGCAGGACGCGGGAGGAAGGCTTCGGCGCGGAGGTAAAGCGGAGAATTATTCTCGGGACTTACGTTTTGAGTTCCGGCTATTACGACGCCTATTACCTGCGGGCCCAGAAAGTGCGGACGCTTGTCCGTGGCGACTTTACATCCGCTTTTGAGAAGGTGGACGCCATTATTTGCCCGACTTCGCCCGAGCCCGCCTTCAAAATAGGGGAACGCAGCGACGACCCCTTGCGAATGTACCTGGCGGATATTTTCACCATCGCGGCCAACCTGGCCGGCATTTGTGGAATAAGCATTCCCTGCGGATTCGCGCAGGCGGATGGGAAATCCCTCCCGATCGGCTTGCAGTTGCTTGGGAAGCCCTTCGACGAAGCCAGGCTTCTAAAGATCGCCCACGCTTACGAGCAGAGCACCGGCTGGCGCCGCCAGAAGCCGGCGATTTAGAATACGGGCCGCCCGCGGCGTTTGCCTACGCAAGCTTGCGTTTGCCTGCGCAAGCTTGCGTTGCCTACGCGGCTTCGGCCAGCTTGTGGCCGAGGAATTTCAGGGTCTGCGCCAACTGCTCGACTTTCAACGGCTTCTTGAGCACGGTAACCGGACCGAATTTCAGGATATTATCGAGCATCTGGCTGTCCGGGTAACCGGTGATGATGACCACGGGGAGCTCGGGATCGATCTGCTTGATGTGCTTGTAAATTTCGTCCCCCGTGATGTCGGGAAGGACCAGATCGAGAAAACAAAGGTGAAACTTCTGCTTGTTCAGCGCGGCCAGAGCCTCTTTGCCGTTGCTCACGACCAGGCGGCTGAAACCCGCCTTTTTCAGGAACAGCTTGAACATATCGTGCACGCCCGGGTCGTCATCCACCACGAGCACGGTGGGCTGGCCCCGCTGCTCGGCGTGCAGAACGTCGCGATCCAGGGACTCCTTCTTGATTCGCCATCTCCCGCCGATCTGAACCGCGGGCAATTGTCCGCGTTGCACCAGGTAATAGACCGTGGGCAGCGGGATTCGGAGATACTCCGCAGTCTCCTTGACAGTTAGTAAATTATGCATAAAGGGCCTGATGGCGCACGTTGAATTCTCATTTATAACGGACTTTTTCTCATTTGGCGATCATAAAAACAGAATTTTTCATAATTCTGCGTCTGGGACTGCGTTTCCGCCAATAATTCTTCCTTCTTTTTCCGCTCGACGCGCACGCACGAGAGACTGGACAATTCCTTTGCCCTAGTCTATTACTTTCCTCCCTTTGTTAGGGCCAGGCCACATTCTATGAGTTTTTTATTCCTTAAAGAGTTTCTCAAAAAGCCAATGCAAATCGCTTCCATCGTGCCCAGTTCGGGTGCGTTGGTGCGCCGCGTTGCCAGCAAATTCGATTTCTCGGTCCCGCGCACCATCGCGGAGTTCGGCCCCGGCGAGGGTTGTCACAGCCGCGAGATCGTAAAACGAATGCACCCCGCTTCCAAGCTGCTTCTTTTCGAGTTGGACGCCCAGTTTGCAAGCCACCTGGAACGGCAGTTCGCGCGGGATTCGCGAGTCGAGATCATCAACGCGGACGCTCAGTGCCTCCCGGCTGAACTATCGAAACGGAATATTCCCCACTGCGATTATATCCTCTCTGGCATCCCCTTCAGCATCCTGGAGATCAGCAAAAAACGCGGTCTCCTGAAAAAAACATTCGAGTCGCTCGCCCCGCATTCGACGTCGGCCTTCGTCATCTACCAGGTCACGAACGAACTCCGGCGGCACGCGACACTTTTCCCGCGCGCGGAGTCCGAATACTGTCTTCAGAATCTGCCGCCCATGTTCATCACGGTCTTCTATAAACAGGGCCTGAACGGAAATGGCAACGGCAACGGGCACAAGGCTCCGCACGCCGCCGGCCGCTTCTGAACCCGTTCCCGAGGCGGGAGACGCCACCCATGTCCAGCCGCACCGAGAAAGATTCGATGGGAACGATGGAGGTTCCCGCCGATGCGCTCTACGGAGCGAGCACGCAACGGGCGGTCCTCAATTTCCCCATCAGCGGATACCGTTTCAGCCGGGCGTTCATCCGGGCGCTGGGGCTTCTCAAATGGGCGGCGGCACAGGCAAACCTCGAACTCGGCAAGCTCGACGAGAAGCGCGCGGGACTCATCGCGCGAGCCGCGGAGGAAGTCATCGACGGGACGCTCGACGAACATTTCCCCGTCGACATTTTTCAGACCGGTTCGGGCACGAGCACGAACATGAACGCCAACGAGGTGATCGCCAACCGCTGCTCGCAACTCGCCGGGACAGCCGTCGGCTCGAAGGATCCCGTCCACCCGAACGATCACGTGAACAACGGCCAGTCGAGCAACGACGTCATTCCCAGCGCCATCCACGTCGCGGCAGCAGAGTCGATCCAGCGGGAACTCCTTCCCGCCCTCGATGGACTGAAGACGGCTTTGGACAACAAAACCCGCGAGTTCTGGGATGTCATCAAGATCGGGCGCACCCATCTCATGGATGCCACGCCCATTCGTCTGGGCCAGGAGTTCAGCGGATACGCCCGGCAGGTCGAAAACGCCCGGCTGCGCGCCGCCCACGCGATCGCGGCGATCGAAGAACTCGCCTTGGGCGGCACGGCGGTGGGAACCGGCCTGAACTCCCATCCCGATTTTCCCAAAAAGGTCATGCGCCATTTGTTTAACAGGACGGGCATCCCCTTTCGTGAAGCCGAAAACCATTTTGAAGCGCAGGCGGCCAAGGACGGCCTCGTGCAGGCCAGCGGACTCTTGAAAACGATCGCCGTCAGCCTTTTCAAGATCGCCAACGATCTTCGCTGGCTCGCAAGCGGTCCGCGTTGCGGCATCGGTGAAATCCGCCTTCCGGAGACGCAGCCCGGCAGTTCGATCATGCCCGGCAAGGTCAATCCCGTGATGGCGGAAGCGATGATGCAGGTTTGCGCGCAGGTTATCGGCAACGATGCCACCGTCACCTGGGCGGGGGCGAACGGCAATCTCGACCTCAACGTGATGATGCCTGTGCTCGCCCACAACATCCTGGAAAGCATCCGCCTTCTGGCAAACGCGGTGAACGTCCTGCGAGAGAAATGCGTCGAGGGGATCGCCGCAAACAAGGAGCGCTGCAACGAACTGGTGGAATACAGCATGGCGATGGTCACCAGCCTCGCGCCGATCATCGGCTACGACCGGGCCGCCGAGATCGCCAAGGAAAGCGCGAAAACGGGCAAGACCGTCCGCCAGATTTGCATGGAAAAGCACATCCTTCCCGAAGCGGAATTGGCCGCCGCGCTCGATCCCGTCGAGATGACCAAGCCGGGCGGCGAAGGGGCAGTTGGGGGGTAACTTCTCCGTTGGCGCCAAGTTCCTGGAAAAGCTCGTCGGCCATCGTTTGAATCTGCTCGTTGGCCGACTTCTGGCACGCTCGGTAAAGCAAGTTTATCTTATTGCCGACAACCGCGCGGGTTCTTTTGCTCCACTCGCCTGAAGACACGTAAGCCTCCCGGAATGTCCTGATCCTCCGGAGAGCAGCATGAAGACCTTCGCTCCGCTGCTGGACGTCGGGCCACACCATTTGCCAATAAGAACAAGTTTTGCAGCCATCAGGGCACCTCGTTCCATCATGCGATAGAAAAGACTCCCAACCATTCTCGGCCAAACGTAAGGTTTCGAGTTGGTCGTCTTGCCGCTTCGAACTGTTACATCGTTTGCAAGCCACGATAACGTTTCCGGGAACGTGGAGACCAATCCGAAACCGGTTCATGCCGTCAAGGTGCTCCACCGAGGCACGATCAGCCTCTAGCACGCGCTGGCAATAGCCGCATCGATCTCCGAACGTGGCAACCACGGCCCGGGCGTAGGTTGGATCCGTCACACTCAGACCTACGACGACAACCACGCGGCGGCTGATCTCGTGTAGCAACATGCTGATGAGCTTGTTCGCGACATCGGACTTTGCCCTTGAAGTCGCCTTCCGAAGATAAGCCCCAGTGTCAAACTGCATGAGTTTTGTTCGCGGAAACCTTGTTTTTTAAATCCATCCCCAGCAGCCACTTCATATCCACCTTCAGCACCAGCGCGAGCGCACGCACCTCGAAGTCAAAGGCCGACCTTAAGCCACTTTCGATCTTGGCAATCGCAACCCGATCCAATTGGGTCCCTTCAGCCGCAAGCCGACCAGAAAGCTGGTCTTGCGTTAGCGGCGGTTTAAAAAGTTGACGGGCTTCGCGGAGTCGTTCCCCGATAATATTTCGGCTCGGAGCGCGCTTTTTTGGTACCGGTGGCATCGGCGATTCTATGCCCTGGAAAACGCCGCCAGTATTCGTTAAACGAACATCCTTGCCATCCCCCTCGAATTCCAGATGATTATCCAATCATGAGAGCCTCGCCCAAACCTTCAGTGCCGCGAGAACTCAAAGCCGAGGTGCTCATTCGCGACCGGAAAATCTGCAGGGTGTGCGGCCAATGTCCGAAAGACCACGATCCCTACACGCATCAGAAAGCGCGTATTACCGTCGGCTTTTGCATACCACCAGAGCACGGTGGAAGTGTATCGGCAAACAACCTGCGGGCGGTCTGTTCCACTTGCGCGGAAGGCCTGAAAGGCATCCCGTATCTGCCAAGACCGAGCTTTAACGAACTGGTCCGGCTCCTCACATCACAAGATGATTCAATATTGGAGGACCGTGCCACGCGAGACGACCAACAAGTTCTCTTGGATTGGCTCCTTAAAAAATTTTGGCGATATCACGTGACTAGAGCACAAAGGGTAAAGGGGAACCCGTCTTAATCGAGTTTGGAAGCCTTGGAGCAGCCGCTGGTGGGTTCAATCCCCGTGAGAAAGAACGCCTTTCCCAAATAGTCGAGGTCGGCTTTTTATTGAAGCCTAGCAATGTCCGGCACTTCCCATAGCTCTATCAGTTCCCACCGATTTCGTGATATTCCTCTCCGAGTCGTGACTTGGGTTTGATGGAGTTTCGCGACGCAAGGTTTCTCGGTGAGATGGATCATGACTAAAGCTTGGTCGTCGGTCACGTCCTGTCCCAACCCCCCGGAGATATTCCTTCCGTCCTCGCTTCTGAAATCAAAACGCCAAGTGTCGAGGGTTGCACCACGAAAGATACCGCGCACTTCAACGATTTCATCTTTCGTATCAGTGGCACTCACTCGCTCGAATGCTTGACCCACGCTTTGGCTATCAAGTTGACATTCCAGATCGCCGCTCACGACACGCATTCGCGCGTTGCTATCCGAAATCACCTTAAAGAAGTCCTTTAAACGAGGAAGCACTCGTGGAGAAACCTCATCAAGGGCAAAAGCGAAGCTTTCATCATCCTTTCCCGCCGATTCAATTACCTTCGTCAATTCAACGAGCACATTCGAAAGTTGCTCTGAGGCAAGGAAGTCCTCGCTGGCAGGCTGCGACAACTCTAATCCGAAAGACCCACGCGGGAGGCCTGTCAACATCAATCGGGCTTCGGACTCGCCTCGACGTATCCCGCGTTGCCCGACGGCCCCATGCTTCGTCGCGCTGTACTGGGTCTTCACCATCTGAAGGAAATGATCGATAACCGTTGACGCAAATTGCGCATCGATTCCTCGTGTCCCTAAAACCGGTCCGCCAGCAAAAAAGAGCACCGTCCGAGGCTGCTTTGAAGGAACCGGCAGAGTCTTAAGTTCTTCTTCAAATTCTTCCTTGCGCTGCTGCAAAGCAGGAGTCATCAAGGGGTGGTCCCCTGTCAATTCTAGAAGCCGATTGGTTTCTAGAATCTGTGACTGAATAAATTCTCGGCGTTCGCGTAAGCTCATGGCAGACCTAAAGTGGCTTTCGCGTTACTGTCATCCAAAGGGGTGTTCAAATCAATGCGAAGCATCCCTTTCCAGACCCCGTCACGACGATGTGAAAACAGCCCCACCCAGTAACGAGTCAATTCGACCGTGAGGATCGGATGTCGTGTCGTATCGAGAAAGTAATGATCCATTCGATACGCTGCTTTGATTTGGTTGTGATCGGTCAAAATTGGATGCGTGGCGGCAACGCGGCCGTTGAAGCCCGCGTCAGTTGGAACGTAAATTGTGATTATATCCAAATCGCCCGGAGCACGATTCGATTCAGCTTCGATGTTTTCGAGGAAGCTGCCATCCAACCACTGGAATCCACTGATGAAACCTCCCAGCCCAAGCAGTTCGCGAAATTGAAGGTATCCATAAAGGATTGCGATTCGGTCCGGTGACGTGGCGAAGTGCAGGCAAAATTCCGCACTGGTGCAGGGGTAAGGCGAAAGTTGGCCGATGTCACGAGGATCACCAGCATGAGGGGGCAAAACGTTGTTTGCGTCGAATGCTGGGATTGGCATTGAGCCGTTTTTAGCAGGTTCCTTTTCACGGCGGAAGGATTTCTTAAAGTCGCTCCGCCTCTACAGCGATTTGGAAGCCTTGATCGCGGCGAGGCACTGCTCGAAATCTCCCTCGATGAGTTTCCCGCCGGAAGCCTCTATCGAGAACTCGAGCATGAGGTTCAGCGTGTTGCCGAAATCTTCGTTGACGAGATAGCCGTCGGAATCGATGGGGTGGCCGGATTCGTGGCTGCTGGTCGCGATGCGGGATTGGACGATCCGCGGCAGGGCGTCCAGGCGGGCGCAGTAGCCGTAAATCCGTTTCCCGCGCGCGTAGGCGTAGGCGATTTCCCATGCGGTTCCGTCATCGACGCACGCGCCCCGGAACGGATTGCAATTCGCCGCCACGATGTCGCACCGGTCGATCATCCGCACATTCCCGGCGAAGATGGATCTGGCAAGGGCGATGCCGGATTCGCCGGGTGTTGATCCGGCGTTGTCCAAGGGCGACAACGGCTCGAAACCGTGCTGCCGGCAGAGTTCCTTGTGGCGCTCGAAACACCGCCGCGCATCGGGCAGGAAGACTTCCGGCCCCGCGAGATAGACCTTTTTCACCAGCCTGTCCAGGGAGCGCCGCTACAGAAGATCGGCGACCAGCGATTTCTCTTCCTTCAGCTCGGCGATGCTCTTGTCGATGCACGCCTGCGCGAAAGCGTTGATAGGGAGACCCCGGGCGATTTCCCGCTGACGGCCATCGCCGCGGATCGGAAAACCCGAGATCAAGCCGGTCTCGACACCGTAGGAGCCGTCCGAGCAAACGGCCACACTGTGCCAATCGCCGGACGGGGTGGGAGTTGAGAGCGAGCGGACGGTATCGACCACGGCGTTGGCCGCCGAAGCAGCCGAGGAAAGGCCGCGCGCCTTGATGATCGCCGCGCCTCTCTGCTGCACGAGGGGTATGAATGTCTCCCGCAGCCAGGTTTCATCGCCGATCCGTTCGGCGGCATTCCGGCCGGAAATCTTCGCGTTATAAAAATCGGGGAACTGCGTGCTCGAATGGTTGCCCCAGATCGCCATGTTCGTCACAGCCTCCACTTCAACGCCCACGCGCAGCGCGAGTTGCGACTTTGCCCGGTTTTCATCGAGCCGCGTCATGGCAAACCAGCGGTCGCGCGGGATTTCCGGGGCGTTGCTCATCGCGATGAGGCAATTCGTGTTGCAAGGATTTCCCACCACCAGGATGCGGACATCCGGCGCCGCATTTTTCTGAATCGCGTTGCCCTGGCCCGTGAAAATCTTCCCGTTGATGAGAAGCAAATCTTTCCTTTCCATGCCGGCCTTGCGCGGCACGCTCCCAACGAGGAGCGCCCAGTTTGCATCGCGGAAACCTTCGTCGAGATCGGCCATTGCCACGACGCCTTTCAGGAGAGGGAATGCGCAATCGTACAACTCCATGACGACTCCCTGGAGCGACTCGACTGCTTGTGGAATTTCGATCAGGCGGAGTTCGACGGGCTGCTCCGGGCCGAACATCGCGCCGGAAGCGATGCGGAAGAGAAGCGAATACCCGATCTGGCCGTTTGCGCCGGTCACAGCAACTTTGAGGGGGGTTTTCATTGTGATCCCCGATTTGAGCAGCAACCGCCAAGGAGTGTCAACACCAGGCGCGGCCTTCGCACCTTTACGGGACTCTTCGGCATTCGGTGAGCATCTGCCGGACGACCTTCATTTTCGAGGAAATCTTGCGATCCGCCTTGAAGCCGGCGACGGTGCGGGGAAGACGCTCGCTCCAGTTCGACTGGGAGACCGCGCCGGGGACGTTGAAGCGCTGCTCCGTCGCGAAAAGGTCCGTTATCATGCAGATGGCGAGCCACGAATTGCACGCGAAGAGCGCGCGCAGAAGCTTCTCGTGCATTGTGTCGCTCCAAGGCTGGGGGAGGGCGCCTTCCAGCCCGGCAAATGCGGCGAGCTTTTGCATTTCGCGCAGGGCGGACCCGCTCTCCGCGCCGCCGGAGCGCGCGAGCTTGTCCCACCGGGTCCAGAGGACACGGATCGGCTCGTGGTCGTGCGTCCCATAGGTTGCCACGGAGAGGCGCTGATATTTCCCGCCGGCGACGAGGCTTCCATCGCTCTCCGTTTCCCAAGTGGGAATCTTGAACCCGGCGATGCCCAGCGCGGTCAGATTCGGCCGAACGTAGTCGGGCACCATCCCCAGATCTTCGCCAATGAGCCGGTGCTCGCCCGTTTCCTCGAGCAGCGCTTTGAGGTATTCTTCTCCGGCGCGGCGGTTCGCCTCGCGATTCTCGCCGGTGGAATCGTCCCTCGGCAGGAAATGAGGGAGCAGCCCCCCTGTGCGGCCGCGCGCTTCATCCGCGGAGAGCGGAAGGAAGACAGGGTTGAGTTCCGGCCGCCACGGGAAGGAATAGATGCGGTAGAAGCCGAGTATGTGATCGACGCGAAAGAGATTGAAAATCTCCCTTGCCATCCGGACCCTGCGCCGCCACCAGGCGAATTTGTTGCGCCGCATCACATCCCAACGATAAACAGGCACCCCCCAGTTCTGGCCCCATTTTTGGGTGAAAAGGTCGTCCTTGAAATACGGTTCGGGCGGAGCGCCGCCGCCCCATTGAAGATCGAACAGATCCCGTTCGCAGAAAACATCCGCGCTATAAAGGCTGATGCCGTAAGGCACGTCTCCCATCAACGCCACATTTTTCTCGTTGCAATAGGCATGCAGGGCCTTCCATTGCGAAAAGGCGAGCCACTGGATATACATGAAGAACCGCATCCTGCGCTCGAACGCTTTGCGCTGGGTGTGCTTTTGCTCCGCAAGCCACGCCCTGGCTTCCTTGAGGCCGCGCTGCGGCTCCGGCCAGGAATCCCACCGCTCGCTGCCGCCGTTTTCATCGATCAACGCGCGGAAGAGCGCGTACCCCTCGATCCACGACGCCTCCTTGCGCACGAAAGCCAGGAACTGCGCGGCCCGGAAAGTATTTCTACCAAGATGGCTCTTCGCAAAGCGGGCAAAAGCCTTCTCGAGCAGCGAACGTTTCAACGCCTTGACCGCGGGGTAATTGACCGGACCGGCCGAAAGTTTCGAGCGATCCACCTTTTCCATGATTTCCTTGAAGTCGCCGAGGCTCAGGTCGGGAATGGCTTCCGGAGAAACAACGAGTGTCGCCGGTTCGATGGCTGCCGAACTGATGGCGTTGTAAGGGCTGTTGTCGTTCCCCGTTTCATTGATCGGCAGAAGCTGAATCAGGCGGAACCCAACCTCGGACGCCCAATCGACGAATTCTCTCAACGATTGGACATCGCCAATACCGAGATCGTTTTCGGAGCGCAGCGCGAAGAGGGGAGCAAGGATACCGGCAATCGGTTGATCGGGCGTAAGGTTCATCGGAGCGCGGCCGCCATTCGAATATGTAACCCAAAAATACCGCCTGAAAAGACCGGAGTTCGCGCGCCCGGCGCGCCTCCGGCTTAACGCGGAGGAAACACGGCGCCCGCTTCGGCCCGGCCACCGGAGACAGAATTCCCGCCGCGAGCCGGCGGCGAATCCGGAGGCGGTTCACCCAGGAGAGCAGCCTCCTCCTCGATGGTCGTTTCTCCTTTGGCCCGGGCTTGCGGCAATGCTCCCTGTCCTTTGGCCGCGCCCGTCCGCAGCAGCGTCTTGCTATAACGGTTCATGGGGGCCTAAATCATCGCCGCGCCGGCGGCAACGACGCTCTCGTCAAGGACGGCTTTGTCGTTCTGCGCGCCCCGGAGCAATGTCAGCATGCAGAGCTTGTTGACGTTGCGGCAGATGCCGCCGGAAAGCGCGTGCACGGCCTGGAGCGCCTCGGCGTTGAACAAATCCCCCATCCTGCCGGCGACCATGAGCCGGAATTTGACGTATTGCGCGCACTCCTCGGGCCCCATCGGCTTGAGTTCGCCGCGGAGGTACATCCGGTTGCGCAAGGACTCGTAGCTGGGGTGTTCGAGCCGGGTGGCGAACCTCTCTTCGCCAAAAAGCAGGCTGGTGGTGAGTTTGCACTCGGGAATCTCGATGTTGCTGATCGTCCGGACAAAATGGAGACAGTCCGAAGTGAGAAAATGGCATTCGTCGATGATGATGACCAGCCGCTTCCCTTCCTGATGGAGATCGATGATGTAGTTGCTCAAAAGCTTGAGAAGATCCTGCGTGCGCAGCATTCCCTCCGGCACCGCGACGCTCAGTTCCGCCAGGATGTCGCGCAACAGGCCCGTCTTGCTCAGGCCGGGGCTCACCAGGACGAGGATGGCCTGGAGCCTTGCCGGGTCGAGCTGCTGAAGCAGGAGCTGGGTTACCAGGGTTTTTCCCATTCCGCTCGGGCCGGTTATCATCCCCAGGGAAACATTGTGGTCAACGGCCAGCATCATCCGCTCGAGGGCCTCGGCGTGGCTGTCCGTCTTGTAAAAGTAGGCCGGGTTGACGGAGTCGGAGAATGGATTCTCGCGCAGGCCATAAAAGCGGACGAAGTCGCTCCCCGCGGAATGGGTTTGACCACCTTCTCTCGCGGGGTTGGCGGGGTTGTTTTCGGCCGGCTGTTCGGCGAGTTGCGTCAGGAGCATTTCTTCGGATCCATCCGGGGGTGGATAGTCATACTTGCTCGCCGCGCTTTCCGCGCTTTCCGCGCTTTCCGCGCTTTCCTGGCTTTCCAGGGACTGTGCATTCATTTTTTGGGTTCCTCTCTCTGTTCTGGTTTGTTTTGAGTCGGCTCATCATGCGGCTACCGCCCCCCGGCTCTCGGGGAGGACTGGCTCGGCGCTTCCGCTCCTTGCGCTGGCGGGGGCGGCAGGCTGCGTTAAGGGCGGCTCTGCCACGGGCGGCTCTGCCGCGGGCGTTCCAGCCGGCACGCACAGGGCCTCGGCCATTTCCTTGAGGCGCCGCGCGTTGGGATTGTCCGGGTGAGATAAGAGGAGAGGCCGCCGGGTCTGGTTGGACTCCTCGAAGGCCGTGTCGCGCGTCAGCCAGCCGAGATTCGCAGGGCGGTTCCGCAAGAAACGCAGGGCGCATTGGCTGAGCTTTTCGTAAACCGACCGGGACTGCTTCTCGTCGTCGACTTGATTCACGAGAAGATGGATGCTCCCGCGCATCCCCGCTTCCCGCGCGATCTTGATGACGCCGTAGGCGTCTAGCGTGGAGGCGATATTGGGCGTGGTGACGACGACGATGTCGTCCGCCATGGCAAGGAACTGCGTGACTTGCGGCGAAATCCCGGCGCCGGTGTCGATGAGAATGACATCGAAGGATTTGCCGAGCAGTTCGAGTTCGCGGATCAGCCGTTCCGTGCCCCGGGGGCCAATGTCCGCCAGCCTCGCGCTCCCCGAAGCGCCGCAAAGAACCTGGATATTCCCGGGCCCGGTTGAAAGAATCTGTTCGGCGGTGGCCTTTCCATCGACCAAATCCATGACAGTCCCTCGCGGGGCAATCCCCGCGAAGACGTGCACATTCCCCAAGCCCATATCGGCGTCCAACAACAAGGTGCGCAGGCCGCGGTGAGCCATGGCGATGGCGAGGTTTATGGAAACCGTGGTTTTTCCCACTCCGCCCTTTCCACTGGTCACGGCGATGGTTTTGCACCCCTTTCTCCTGTTTCTCAGCTCCCGGCGAACATCAGCCGGGAGTTCGCCGCGAAGGAAGATTCGGTCATGAATCTCGCGCAACAAATCGACTTCCCGGCTTTCGAAGCCGGTGCTTTGCAACCTCTCGCCCCAATGCTCGAAAAATTCCTTGAATTCCAACTCGATAAACCGAATTCTCGACGGCTCGATGCCTGTCATACGACAGGCTTGATGGATGCCGTAGAGAGACTCAGCCGATGAATTCAAACCTTTTACCTCCGGAGAACTTTCTTCTTTCGTTGGAACCCAGCCGGAGCGTCTTCGGAGAAGGTATCCATATATAGAGTGTAAAATCACCTTGACATCGCAATATGTAGGGGTGTAGGACGGTTATGTCAATGATGTTTATGCCATTATTCGACCAGGACGGGGCGGTGGCCGACCCTGTGGCGGAAGTCGGCTTTTACTGCGTGCGGTGCGGGGCCTATTTGGAGATCGATTCGCAGTACGCCGGCAAGTCTTGTGAATGCCCGCGGTGTTCCCATGTCATTCCGGTTCCCGCCATGAAGGGGGATCGCGACGGATTGGTCGGAAACCGTCATCCTGACATCCTCGCCGTGGAGATCGAATTTCTCTGTCCGGAATGCCGCAGGAAGCTGAGCGTCCAGGCGGGTGCGGGAGCGATGGCGGATTGCGCCTGGTGCGGCAGGCAGATCGAGGTTCCCCAACTCTTCTCCCTGGCAGGCCAGGCGCCCCGAATGCTCCAAAAAACGCCGCCCGATGGAACGCCGGCATCCGCCTCGACGCAAACACCCACGCGGCCGGCTCTTCTCACCCAGGAAGAACTCGACTTTCTCAGCGAGCCGGAAGCCCCCGGCGATTCTCACAATCCGACGGCGGCCCGCGACAAGTAAAGCCATGGAAAAGCAGAATGGCCTTGTTCACGAGAAATGCCCCTCGTGCGGGGCGAAAATCAGTGTTGGCAGCAGAGCGCTGGCAAAGAAGATTCGTTGTCCGAAATGCCGTCTGGTCGTCGTCGTTTCCTCCAAGGCAGCGCCCGAACCTGCTTCGAGCCACGGCGTGACCGGCACGATCCCCCCCGCGGAATATTCGCGCGAGGCTTTCACCGAACCCGCCGGCCGTCGAGCGGGACTTCTGGATGAAAAACAGAAGAGCGCGTTGCTCCGGCACCTGGGCGGAAACGAAAAACTCCATATAACCATCAGCGCGCCGGCGAATGACCCGGACGCCCTGATGCTTTCCCATGCTTTGCAGAAGCTTTTCCGCGCAGCCGGCTGGAACACTTTATCCTGCGGGCGCCTGAAGGCGGATGGAAAACAGGGCGGGCTGGCGCTTTACACGGGGCCGTGGCCGTTCCCCGAGGAGATCACAAAAAGCTGCATGGCGCTGACCGCGGCCGGCTTGAGATTCTCATCGCACATCGACCCGTGCCAGGTGCGCGAAAAAGCGATCCTCGTGGTAAGCGGGGATCTCCGGCAGCTCCGGAGAGAGGAGGGCGGCGACCCCAAGACGAAAAGCGAAATGGATTCCGCGACGCCGGACTATGCGTCGCACCCGATTTTCGAGGAGCTTGGCGAGTTGGATCGGGACAAGGGAGTGTGGAAAACCGGCGACGAATGGCTCGAGAGCTGGCTCGAGCGAATCCGCGAGGCCGCGACCGCGAGGGCTGCCTCCAGGCCGGGTGGGCCGGACGGTCTGCTTTCGCGCGGCGTGCGGCTGGCCGAAGTCATCGCGGCCCACCTTTCGGAGGATCCACACAAAAAGGAGCTCTCGGTGCTCCGGGAATTGAACATCCTGCTGCGGGACTTCCGAAATCTGGAAACCGGCGGCCAGGACGGCACGGCGCTCCCGGCACCCCCCGCGCCCCTCATGAGGCGGTGCGTGCGGCTGGTTTTGGCAATGCTTAACGAGGGCCCGGGAGACGCCGGCCGCCGGCTGCCTGGATTTTCCACGCCATCCGCAAGCTTAAAGGAAACCCTATGGGTTAAGGAAACCCCATGGGTTGGCGCCGTGCGCTTCGCCGACGCCGTTTTCGCGCAGCCGCCGATTTCAGATGATCGCGCGGCTCAAAATGAATTTGAATCGCTGCTTACCGGGGCGATGCGGGAGGGCGAGCCGGATCTCCAGCGCGTCATCGCCATGGAAGTCCGGGCGTGGCACTGGTTTCGCACGCCCGAGCGGCGCGCGCTCCACGACGAACTCTTTTACCAGAAAGCGAGTTGCGAGAGCGTCACGGCTTCCGCTTTTGGAAGGCTCGCACACTGGCCGCCGTCGGAGCGTGAGCGGGTCTTTCGACGGTTGCTGCAACGGGAGGACAAGCGGCAGGAACTGGCGGAGATTCTCGGCAACGCCCTCGGCTGGGAGAGCATCCTGTTGGACACGGAAAACAACCGGTTGCCCGCCGCCGATCTCGCCCGCGAAGCCATCGAAAAGCCGGCCTCGTTTCCGTTCCTGGCCTCTCCGGAGATCCGCCGGGAATTCCTGCGCCACTTCGTTATCGGGATGACGGAGGCGGCGAAACGAGTTTGCGGCTTCCGCGAGCTGGCCGACGATTTTGCCGACTGGAGCCACCGCGCCTGGCTCGAACTGAACGCCCTCGAGGGAGAAAACAGGGATCCGCGCGGAGTGGTGCTCTTCGTTTCCCACTGGCTCGGAAGGCAGTACGGCCATGGAGAGCGCGAGGTGCTCCGGCACTGGTGGCTGTGCGTTTCGCGCATGCTCGTGGAGGTCATACGCCGCGGCAACATGAACGACATTTTCACGTTGTTCGCCACGTTGCGCGATGGAGGGCTCCGCAATCTCGCCACGGTCGATGAACTTTTCGAATTCTTCGGCGCTTACCTGGACCGCATCGAGCACGGCCCCGATGAAGGAGTATTCCCCGTTGAAGCGGATTATCCGGACGAAAACGGGCAACCCGGCTGGCGGGAGGTCGCGGATTGTATCGCGGATATCCTGGCCGGGCTGCTCGACGAGGGCCGCCTGGTCAACGGCAGCCACATGCAGCTTGCGCGACGCCTCCTCCTCCGGCTGGCGACCGAGTGCGCCGGTTCGCGCAAAGCGGCGGATTCCCTTCTTCGCTTCGAGATGAAGGAACCGGCGGTCCCGCCGTCAACGCCAGAACGCGACGACGTTTCAGCCGGGCTCGGGACGAAGGTGTGTTTCGGAGACGAGAGAGCGGCTTAGCTCTGATCCCAACTTTCCCCGCCCTTTTGGTTGGGCGTTGCTCGTGTCTTGTATGAATGAAGTCCTGCTCGTCACCGGTGACAGCGATACTCTCGCAGTCCGGCAGCTCTTCGAGCAATATGCCGCGTCCCTCGCCATCGACCTCGGCTTTCAGCATTTCGAGCGCGAATTGGCATCGTTACCCGGAGACTACTCTCCACCGCGAGGCGCCCTTTTCCTTTTTCGCGCGGACGGCTCCGCGGCCGGCTGCATCGGTTTGCGTCCGTTCTCCGATTCCGTAGGTGAGCTCAAGCGTCTTTACGTCAATCCAGCCTTTCGTGGCCGCGGGCTGGCCCGCTCTCTCGTGGCGGCAGCCATCGCCGCGGCGAGGCGCATTGGCTATACCGCCCTTGTCCTCGACACACTTGGTTCCATGCAGCCCGCCATCACGCTCTATGAGTCCTTCGGCTTCGTGCGCACTGACGCTTACTATGCGAACCCGCTTCCCGATGCGCTCTACTTTCGCGCGTCTCTTGAATCGAACCACAACGCCTTGCCAGTCACCGGTACAAGAATAAGGAAGTGTCCATGAGTCAGAACGACACCCTTCACCTCGCGCAGAAGTTTCTGGGCCGCATGTCCTGGGTCAGGCGAATGGCGCCTTACTTCTTCAACACCGCATTCCACTTCGCCAGCTTGTCCGCTTGCGCCGCGAAGAGCGCGTCAGTCGAATCAAGCACTTCGATTCCGGTGATCTTATCACGCTGCCCGATCTTGTTCACGACATCCTGGCCCTTGGTCACCTCGCCGAAAATCGTGTGTTTGCCGTTCAGCCAGGGTGTTGGACCGTGCGTTATGAAAAACTGGCTGCCGTTCGTGGCCGGTCCGGCATTGGCCATCGCAAAAATGCCCGGCTTGTCGAACTTCACGCTCGAGTCGAACTCATCCTCGAACTTGTAGCCGGGGCCGCCCATTCCCGTGCCCGTGGGATCGCCACCCTGGATCATGAAGTCCTTGATGACTCGGTGGAAAATCAGGCCGTCATAGAAGCCTTTCTTCGCGAGATTTAGGAAATGCGCTACGGTTATCGGCGCTTTGGACGGAAAAAGGGTCAGCTCGATGTCGCCTTTGTCGGTCTTCAGTTTAATCCGGATATTTTCCATTTTAACAGTCTCCTCCGAGCCGCGCCTCACTGCTTCACATCCGCCGCGACCTGCATCTTCACGATCTTGTCCGGGGTGTCCACCGTGCCATTGTTTGCAGCGTCGCCTTTTTTGATCTTGTCGATGAATTCCATCCCCTTGACCACGCGTCCCCAGATCGTGTATTGGCCGTCGAGATTTGGGGCGGGCGCAAACATGATGTAGAACTGGCTGTTGGCGCTGTCCGGGTCGGAGGTGCGGGCCGCGCCGACCGTGCCGCGCACGAAATGCTCGGTGGCAGAGAATTCGGCGGGCAGGTTCGGCAGGTCGCTGCCACCCGTGCCGGTGCCCGTGGGGTCGCCGCCCTGGGCCATGAACCCCGCGATCACCCGATGAAACGGCGTGCCGTTATAAAAGCCCTTGCGCGTGAGCAGTTTCACCCGCTCGACGGCCTTGGGCGCCAGATCCGGCCGCAGTTCGATCACCACGCGCCCGTCCTTGAGGTCCATGTAGAGGGTGTTCTCAAGATCCCCCGCCGAGGCGGCCCGGATCATTAAACTTCCGATCAACACCGTCGCCAGCAATAAGCATCGATTCACACTTCGAAGCTGCCGGACGGGGAGGAAGATGTCAACCGGCTTGTTACGACCGGCACTGCGCGCACGCCGTGGCATGGTTCCAGCTTTTACAACGTTTATATGCGCTATAAATTTCTTCCCTTTCTTTTCCTCGGCTTTCTCTGTTCCTCCGGCTCTCTCCATGCGCAATCGTTTTTCGACAATGACTACAATGCCTACACGGATAGTTACTCGTGGACTCCCAGGTATCTGCAACCCGCGACCTATGATTCGCGGATCGATCCCTCCCTCATCCGGGCCGCCAGGATCGCGGAACAGCGCGCGGGACGCCATTCCTTGCTGCTCTGCTGGCATTATGTGAAAGCCGCCCTGGTCGATGCCCACGCCGTCAGTTTCTGCCCCAAGACCGCCTACGCCTGCCAGGCGGGTTCGGAACTCGTTGCGCTCCACGGCTTCGTGCGCCTTCCGGTCAGCGACCCGTATCGCGCCCCTGTCGGCTCGGTTATCGTTTATAGCGGACATGGCGCCGGCCACGTGGAATTGCGGACGGCCCACGGCTTTGCGAGCGATTACCGTTCGATCTGGGCCTGCCATTATCACCTCGTCGGAGTTTACGCGAGGCTAGCTTCCTGAGCCTCCCGTCCGAATCCTGACCATGCGCTGACAGAGTTTTCTCGCCTTGTCGTCCTTCAGGCGCAGGACCCAATCCTCCTCGCTCTTGTGAAGATCGACCAGTTCCACCAATTGCAGCGCGGTGAGAATCTTCTCCCTCATTTTCGGGTCGGGGATATCGAGCGGGACACTGGAAACGCTCACCTTCCGTTCGTTCTCGATCCGCTGCAATAGCCGCCAGGCGAGGCGCATATGCTTCCTGCCGAGAAACTGGTAGGCGCTCAGGACGCTCCAGACGAAGAGCGTCATCCGCGGCACCATGAGCAGAATATCCGCGACGTGCTCGGTGAACGGCTTGTGATCGCGCGGCAAGTGCCGCCGCGGTCCCACGTGCTGGGCGAAAAGCACCAGCCCGCAAAGAAGCAGGGCGCTCGCGATGAATACCTCCGTGAAAAAGGGCGTCACCCGCGCATCGAGCCCGTCCGCGGCGCTCGAGACCAACAGGAGGACCCAATAGAGCATGCCGTATAGCAGGGCCCAGAAACCGAGCGCGCCCGCCAGGGCCGCCAGCGCGAGAAAAATGACGTGCCGGTTATGAGCCGCAAAGTGGGATCCCAGCGCGGGAGGGATTCCCGGCCGCGCCGCGGGCGAAGCGACGCCAGCCGCGGCGCGCTTGAATTTCCGCAATTTCACCATCGGGAGGCGGGCCGGGACTCAGGCAGGCGAACGATAGCCCGCGGGGTCGATTTCCACCGAAGCGTAGCCTGCCGCGACCAGTCCCGAGACGAGCGCTTTCTCGACGGATGGAATTCTCGCCATTTCCTCCGGCGCGATCTGGACCCGGGCCCGGTGTTTGCCCTCCGGCGAGAAAAGATACCGGACGCGAAAAATCTGGAACCCGAGGCTTCTCACGGAGGATTCGCCGCGCTCGACCATGGCAAGCGCCTCGGGCGTGACCGGCGTCCCGTGCGGGATGCGCGAGCTCAGGCACGGCTGCGCGGGAGCATCCGCCGTCGGCAGCCCCAGTTCCCTGGACAGGGAGCGGATTTCGGCCTTGGTGAGGCCGGCTTCCTTGAGCGGGGCTAAAACGGAAAACTCGGCCGCGGCCTTTCCCCCCGGGCGAAAATGCGAGGCGTCATCCGCGTTTTCTCCGTAGGCGATCGCGGCAAACCCCCGTTCCCGGGCGAGCCGGTCGAGTTGCGTGAAGAGTTCGGCCTTGCAAAAATAACAGCGGTTGAGCGGGTTGCCGACGTAGTTCGCATCGTTCATCTCCTGCGTCCGGATTACCTCGACCGGAGAGCCGATCGCGCGGGCGAGATCCAGGGCGGCAGCGAGAGCCCGGCGCGGAAGGCTCGGGCTGTCGGCGATGACACCGAGCGTCGGGCCGGTCCGATGCGCGACCGCGAGGAGGTAAGCGCTATCGACGCCTCCCGAGTAGGCGATCAAAAGAGGCGCATTGGCTCCGAGACAGGCCGTGAGCCGTCGCACCTTTTCTGTCGTCTCAGAGCTGAAGGCGGCGGAAGAGTTCATCCAGTGGCAGTTGCAGTCCGATGTAAAATTCTCCGAAATCGGCGTACTCCGCGCTCACAGGGTCGAAGCGCATCTCATACACGATCCCCTTTATATCGTAAGTGTCGTGCGCGAAGAGCGTAACGCCCCATTCGCCGTCATCAAGCCCCATCGAGCCGGTTATCAACTGGAGGATCTTGCCGTGCCACTTCCGGCCAACGCGGGCGTGGCCGCCCATCAGCCGTTTGCGTTCCTCGAACGGGAGCGCATACCAGTTTTTCTCCGCCCGGCGTTTGCTCATCGGGTAGAAACAGACGACCGGCCAGTCCGGAAGATTCGGGTAGAGCCTGTCCTTCAGATATTTGGATGTGCGCGCGCGGAAATCGCCGAGGGCGCTTTCAAATTCCGGCGAGCCGGGGGCCTTCTCCTTGCCCAACGACTCGATGAAATCGGCCTCCGTCGTCGTGTATTCGCTGCGCTCGGTCATCGAGAGATAGCTGAAAATGGAAGTGCAGACATCCGGTCCGAGCGCCTGGGTGAGCCTTTTCTCGAAGAGATTCGCCGTGTGCAGGTCGGGAGTCAGCAGCATGAACCCGAGGTCGGCCTTGGGCGAGACGATGCCCAGGAGCAAGAGCTGGGTATTCGGCGTCGCCCGGATATCCTGAACGAGCGTCGAGAGGTTCGTTTCCGCCCGGAGTTGCTCGTCCCGGCTGAAGAGCTGCCACTGCGAATACTCGATCTTGTAAAAGAGGTGCAGGACGTGCCACCCCTCGACGGGGATCAACGGATCGATGGTCTTGTCGCTCATGGCGTCTTAACATCCGCAGGGTGCGGGGAATGGTCAAATGCCTGCTCATTCGCCGCCACTCTCGCCGCGACTTTCAGCCGCAGCGCGTTCAGGTGGATGAAGCCCGTCGCATCGGACTGGTTGTAAGCCTGGGTCGGATCCGCCTCCATCGTGGCGATCCGCGGGTTATACAGGCTGACCGGGCTTTTCCTCCCCGCGGTGATGATGTTCCCCTTGTAAAGCTTCAGCCGCACGACACCCGTGACGTTCTTCTGCGTCTCCGTCACGAATGCCTGGAGCGCTTCCCGCTCGGGCGCGAACCAGAAGCCGTTATAAACCAGCGTCGCATACCGCGGCGCCAGCGAATCGCGCAGATGCATCACTTCCCGGTCCATCGTGAGCGATTCCACCTGGCGATGCCCGAAATGCAGGATCGCCCCGCCCGGAGTTTCGTAAACGCCGCGGCTTTTCATCCCGACAAAGCGATTCTCGACGAGATCGACCCGCCCGATGCCGTGCCTGCCTCCCAGCTTGTTGAGCACTTTCATGACCCAAAGCGGATTCAACAAAGCGTGATTTTCCCGGTAATCCGGTTCTCCATCGAACCGGAGTTCTTTCAAGAGATGATCGAGCTCCTTGTAGCCGATCCCGACGCAATTCCCTTTTTCGAAAAGAAGCTCGATGTGTTCGGCCTTGTCCGGCGCCTGCTCGGGCGAGACGCTCAGGATATACATCTCCCGCGTCTTCTCGCCGGAGGCGTCGAACCACGGATCTTCGAGAATGCCGCTCTCGAAACTGATGTGGAGAAGATTGCGATCCATCGAATACGGCTTCTTCGCCGAAGCCGTCACGGGGATGTTGTTTTTCTCCGCGAACGCGATCATCTCGGTCCGGCCGGGAAACTGGTTGCGAAAACGTTCCTGCCGCCAAGGGGCGATCACCTCCAGTTCCGGCGCGAGCGCCGCCGCCGTCAGCTCGAAGCGCACCTGGTCGTTCCCCTTGCCAGTGGCTCCGTGCGCCACCGCGTCCGCCTTCTCCTCCCGGGCGATCTCGACCATCCGTTTCGCGATCAGGGGCCGCGCAATGCTCGTGCCGAGGTAGTATTGGTTCTCGTAAAGAGCGCTTGCCTGAAGCATCGGGAAGATGAAATCGCGCGCAAATTCCTCGCGCAGATCGTCGATGTAACACTTCGACGCGCCGGTGCGCAGCGCCTTGGCTTCGAGGCCGTCGAGTTCCTCCTCCTGGCCCACGTCCGCGCAGAAGGCGACGACCTCGGCGCTATAAGTTTCCTTCAACCAGCTAAGAAGGACGGACGTATCCAGTCCACCCGAATAGGCGACGATGATTTTCATTGGAGTGTCACCAGATACAGTCTGCGGGGACATCTTTCCACGCCTATTTTCCCGCGATGCGCTCCACCCTGGCGGCTGAGGGAAGGTGCGCGCCGTCGTCCTTGAGATTCACCCCGCTTAGGCCAAGGCGCAGGGAGTTTTCTATGAGATGGTGCAGTTTTTGGGCGGCTTCGGCGATGGAGAGACCGCCGTTGCGAATATTGGAGACGCAGTTGCGGTCGGCGTCCACGCGTCCCGGGCCGGGGCCGTGGGTGAAGTAGGCGCCGAGACTGTCCGCGGAGCCGAGGCCGGGGCGTTCGCCGAGCAGGATGAGCGAAACGCGGGTTTTCAGGAGCGCGCCGATTTCATCCTGCAACGCGACGCGGGCATGCCTGGCGACCATGAGGGGGGCGAGCATCCAGCCGCTCGCCCGCGCCAGCGGCAGGAAGGCGGAAAGCAGCGGTTCGCATTGGGTGACTGCCGCATGGGTGGAGAGGCCGTCGGAAAGGATGATTGCCAGATCGAACGCTTCCCCGGCATGGCTGGCGACCAGGACGCGGGATTCGGGCGCGAGCCGGCGGCCAAGGTCGGGACGCCGGAGAAATTCCGCGCGGTCGGAGGCGGCGGAATGGAGAACGAGCACGGGCTGCTGCGAAAGAGCGTGGAGGCGGGCGGCGAGCGCATGGGGATCAAACGGCGCAAGCACGGCATCCCGCGCGCGGGCATGGGCAAGCTGGAAATCGAGCCGCTCGCGGGTCGGGAGGCTGCCGCCGCTGCGCCCCAGGGCGATGCGGGCATGGGTGAGGCGGCGAAGCTGGTTCCACGGATCCATTATTGATCGATGCCGGCGCTGTCTTGGGTTCGCGCGCCGTGGAGCGAGGCAAGTTGCGGGGAGCGGACGAGCGCGTGCCGGGCATCCACCGCCTCGAGCCAGCGTCCGGAGCGCATGATCCCCATTTTTTCGAGCCATTCCTCGAACTCCGGGGCCGGGCGCAGCCGGAGGACCTGGCGGAGGTAATGGCTGTCGTGGAAACTGGTGGACTGGTAGTTGAGCATGATGTCGTCCGCGCCGGGCACGCCCATGATGTAGTTGCAGCCCGCGACGCCGAGAAGGGTGAGCAGGGTGTCCATGTCGTCCTGGTCGGCCTCGGCGTGGTTGGTGTAACAGATGTCGCACCCCATCGGCAGTCCGAGCAGCTTGCCGCAGAAATGGTCCTCGAGCCCGGCACGGATGATCTGTTTTCCGTCGTAAAGATATTCGGGGCCGATGAAGCCGACCACGGTGTTGACGAGCAGGGGCTTGAATTCGCGCGCCACGGCGTAGGCGCGGGCTTCGAGTGTCTGCTGGTCGATCCCGTGATGCGCTCCGGCGGAAAGGCAGGAACCCTGGCCGGTTTCGAAATACATGACGTTGTCGCCGATGGTGCCCCGTTTCAGGGAAAGAGCGGCCTCGCGCGCCTCGCGGAGCATGGCGAGGTCGATGCCGAAACCCCGGTTTGCCGCCTCGGTGCCCGCGATCGACTGGAACACCAGATCGACCGGTTCGCCGGCTTCGATGCAGCGCAAAGTCGTGGTGACGTGGGCGAGCACGCACGACTGCGTCGGGATTTCGTATTCCGTAATCAGCCGGTCGATCAACCGCAGGAGCGTTCCGCAGGCGACCGGGCTGTCGGTGGCGGGATTTACTCCGATGACGGCGTCGCCGCAGCCGTACAGGAGCCCGTCGATGATCGCGGCGACGATGCCGGCAGGGTCGTCGGTGGGGTGGTTGGGCTGAAGCCGCACCGCGAGTGTGCCATGCAGGCCGATGGTGTTGCGAAACCGGGTGACCACCCGGGTCTTCGAGGCGGCGAGGATCAGGTCCTGGTTGCTCATGAGTTTGCCGACCGCGGCCACCATTTCCGGCGTTAGTCCCGGGGCCACCGCGGAAAGGACTTCGGCATCCGTCTCGTAGCGCAGCAGCCAGTCGCGGAAACCGCCGACCGTGAGGTCCGCGACCGTCGCGAACGCCTGCCCGTCGTGGCGGTCGAGGATGAGGCGGGTGACTTCATCCTGCTCATAGGGAATGAGCGGCTCTTCCAGGAATTGGGCCAGCGGCACCTCCGCAAGCCGCAACTGCGCGGCTATCCGCTCCTCCGCGGAGGCGGCAGCCACGCCCGCCAGTTCATCGCCGGAGCGAAGCGGCGTGGCCTTCGCGAGAAGCGTTCCGAGGCCGTTGAACTCGTGATTCGTTCCGCCGAGTGCGAGGCGATAGATCATCGCGGGAGATCATACGGCAAGGCAGGTCACCCGGCTAAATGAAATCTGGCGGATGGCGCGATCGTTCCATGGAGAGTTTTCATGCGGATCGACGGCAGGCAAGTGTTCCATTCCGCACCCCTGTAGGACATCGGCGGATACAATTTCCAGACAATGGCTCTTTGATAGGCAAGACGCGTTTCTGATAAAAACTTGATAAGAAACGAAAAAGCCAAATCAAACGCAGACTGGAACCAAATCAATTGAAAACCAACCTCACTCTTCTTCACAAGGGGCGTATCGCCTTCTTGATCGCTTCAATTGCATTTTCAGCGATGCCATTGCTGGCCCGAGCTGACTCCCCGGTATCGCCGGCCTCCGTCAAGCAATCCCAAAAGAGCGACGCCGTGGCTGCGGTTGCGACACCGGCGGTATCGCCCGATACCCGATTCCAAATCTTTCCGTTCAAAATCTGTCCATTATCACCGTAAAAAACCCGCGACCAGATCGAGCGCCCGCTCCGCAGGTGCCAGGGGCGGCGGGCTGGACAATCGCAAACTAGGTAAACGCAATCTGGTGAATGGGGGGAGATGAGCGGCTCTTCCAGGAATTGGCAAGCGGGACTTCCGCAAGCCGCAACTACGCCGCCACTCGCTCCTCCGCCGACGCGGCAGCCACGCCGGCGGGTTGATCGCCGGAGCGTAGCGGAGTGGCCTTCGCGAGAAGCGTTCCGAGGCCGTTGAACTCGTAATTCGTTCCGCCGAGTGCGAGGCGATAGATCATCGCGAGAGATCATACGGCAAGGCAAGTCACCCGGCTAAATGAAATCTGGCGGATGGAAGATGGGGGACGGGATGGGATTTGTGAGCAAGCCCCCGTGGGGGTAGTGTCCTAGTGTGATCCTCTCAAATGTCACTTGCCTTTGAGTCCATCGCGCCAGGCAATCGCTTCCAGTTCGACCCGGACAGCGTCCATGACGGGAACCACCGGTCGCGCCTCGAATACGAACGCAGGCAACATCGAGCAGAACTTATGAACGGCCAACGGATCGTCGCAATCCAACATCATATACCCACCCCAGTCACCCACTCGGATAACGAACAACTCGATCTTGAAATTGGCGGGCGCCTTCCATTGCGTGAAAACTTCCAGAATCCGCTTCTGGGCATTCTCGTATTCCATTGGCGATCCTTGCGGACGTTCGGATCAGGTGAGCATGTATTTCATCGGGCGAGGATGGAAAAAGATGGCCTTGCCGTCAAGGGCGGACATCGGCGAACCCAGCCGGCCTTGAGTGGCGGATGGGGCGGACAGAGTTGACTTCTATAACCCTCTTTGTGACTATATCGTCAATGGAAAAAGGCACGGTATAAGTTGTTCCAAAAAATCAACCCGTTGAACACCAACATTCTCGAAGAAAAGGTTAATAGATCCATCGGGATTTCCACCTAATACGATACCATTCCCAAACTCAGGGTGACTCCATTGCTACCTATCGGATAATTCACAGACCCACCAATCATATCGGCCAGGTGAAAGAACGGGTCAGACGGTGCAGCGTGGAATTGTTGTGACGTGAAATTTAACTCTAAGGTAGTCAACCTGGAACCAATGTCTTCCGTCCCACGCAAAATCAAGCCAATATCAGGAGATACCTCACGCCTCTCAGGAACCTGTGCTGGCTTGAGCGATAGTAGTTCAATGATCGAATTGATTTCGCCTTTCGCCTCGGCTGTGCCCCGTAAAATGCTCGATATTTCTTCGATCTTTTTCTCAACCAGATCTACCCTTAAGCTTTCATCATACTCAACATCCCGAAGATTTTGGACGTCGAATATTCGTCCCGTTTTCGAATCACGGATCAGGGTTACAGGGAGATTAAACGAATGTCGGATTCCCAACTCATACAGCACATTTGGATTGCGAGAACTTAAATCGCATAACGCAATGCTCGATTCAAAGAGACGCCGCAAAATATCGATTACGATGAAGTTCGTGCGCTGAACCTCGTCTGACCTAAGCGAAATAAAGCCAGCTTTTTCACATGCAGGTTTGATCAGATGGCTATAAACTCTCGACCAATGTCCTTGAGGATAGCCATCGCAGTCGGACACCGGCATTAGCACAAAGCAGGTCTTTTGATCGGTTTGTTCTTTGGGTTCGGTCATAATCGTCACCTGCGGTGGGATCATCAAAAGGAATCGCTTCGGAATTTGCAAGCCCTGACAGAACTTCGCCACGGTCTCGTGGCAACGTCCTGTTGGTCTGATGGCTCTTCTCGGACAAAAAAAGCCGACCGCCCAGGATGCGGTATAAAGCCCCTTTTGGTGGCGGGTGCGGTGGGACACCCCTGAATTTCGACCGTTTCGATATCAGCTGACTTCGGGGCACACCGGCGAACATGAGGTTGGCCGTTTTGGCTCCTGAAGAACCCGTCAAACGCCGGTGACCGAGGCCGCCACGAGGCTTGGGGCTGACCAGGGGGTCACACGAGTTTCGTTTTCGGTTTTATCCGAGAACATCAATGAACGTCGCAAACGTCTGCGCCATTTTAGGACTTGTTTAGGAAAACAACCGATTTAGATCCATTTTATGTGTAAGTGCCTCGTAATCAATCTGGCGGATGGGGGGGGATTCGAACCCCCGGTACCTTGCGGTACACACGCTTTCCAGGCGTGCACAATCGACCGCTCTGTCACCCATCCTGGGGAAAATCTTTTTGACGTTTGGATCAGCGCCGGACTTCGGATTGGCTAAACGCCGGCGCGCCGCGAGCCTCGGTTCCGGCTCAAAATCGATTATACGATGACGTCTTTATAGGTCGCGCCTCCGGGGATCATCGGGAGGACGTGCTCGGTGTAGGGGACCATGACGTCGAGCACGTACGGCTCTTTGGCGTCGAGGAGGCGCTGGACGGCGGCGCGCAGGTCTTTCTTCTCGATGACTCGTTCGCACGGGACGCCGAAGCCTTTGCAGAGCGCAACGTAGTCGGGGTAGATGCGCTTGGTGTCGCGCGGGTCGCCAAGGAAGGTGTGGGCGCGGTTGCTCTCGTATTTCATGTCTTCCCATTGCACGACCATGCCGAGGTGCTGGTTGTTCAGGATGATGGCTTTGGCCGCGATGTTTTCGACGTGGGCGGTGGCGAGTTCCTGGATGTTCATGAGGAAGGAGCCGTCGCCGTCGATGTCGATGACTTCTTTATGGGGCATGGCTACTTTCGCGCCGATGGCGGCGGGATAGCCGAAGCCCATCGAGCCGAGCCCGGCCGAGGTGAGGAAGGTGCGCGGGTGGGTGAAATCGTAATGCTGGCCGGCCCACATCTGGTGCTGGCCGACGCCGGTGGTGATGATGGCTTCGCCCTTGGTCATCTCGTGCAGCAAGCGGATGACGTATTGCGGCTGGATGATGGTTTCCGTGTCCTTGAAGTTGAGCGGGAAGCTGTGCTTCCAGTCGGCGATCTTCTGGTACCAGCCGGGGAACCGGGTGTGATTGGCGGCGACGCGCTTCCTGCCGGCCCTCTCGAACAACTCGTTGAGACGGGTAAGGGCGTATTTGACGTCGCTCAGGATCGGCAGCCGCACGACTTTGTTCTTGTTGATCTCGGAGTTGTCGATGTCGATGTGGACGATGGTTCCGTGCTCGGCGAATTTTTCGATCTTGCCCGTGACGCGGTCGTCGAACCGGACGCCGATAGCCAAAAGGAGATCGGCTTCATTGACGGCGTTATTCGCATACACGGTTCCGTGCATGCCGAGCCATTTCAGGGAAAGCGGGTGGTTTTCCGGGAAACAGCCGATGCCCATGAGCGTGGTGGCCACCGGGATCTGGGTGCGCTCGGCAAACTCGATCAGTTCTTGGGACGCTTCGCCGGATATGATTCCGCCGCCGCAATAGATCATCGGCTCCCGGGCAGCTTCGATGAGGCCGACGAGTTCGTTCAACTCGAGGTCGTCCGCCTTTCTCTCCGGGTTATAGCCGCGCAGATGGACTTCATGCGGGAAGATCGGCTGCGTCCTGGCTTCCTGGATGTTTTTGGGGATGTCGATGAGCACCGGGCCGGGCCGTCCCGTTCGCGCGATGTGGAAGGCTTCCTTCACGATGCGCGGGATCTCGTTGACGTTCATTACGAGGTAGTTGTGCTTGACGACGGGGAGGGTCATTCCAAAGACGTCGGTCTCCTGGAAAGCGCCTTTGCCGATCATCGCCTGCGGCACCTGGCCGGTGATGGCGACCAGCGGGACGGAATCCATATAGGCATCGGCGATGCCGGTAAGGAGATTGGTCGCGCCGGGGCCGGAGGTCGCCATGCAGACGCCCACTTTGCCGGTGGCGCGTGCAAAGCCTTCGGCGGCGAAGACGCCTCCCTGCTCGTGGCGCGGCAGGAGGGTGCGAATGGTTTTGGATTTTGTCAGGGCCTGGTGGATCGGCATGCTCGCGCCGCCGGGATAGGCAAAGACGACGCTGACCCCTTCGCGTTCGAGGCATGCGACGAGGATTTCCGCGCCGAGCATGGCTTCGCCGCGCTGGGGACCGGCCTCGGGTTTGGATTTCGCGCCGGCCGCCGATTGAGAAGTGGTGGTTGTGCTCATTTTCAAGTAGGTCTCGCAAGCATAGGGACAAACCGGCCAGCAATCAAGCCCGGCCTTGCAATCGGGAGCCACCGGGTCGCACCCTCGGGAAATTCTTTTCACCCGGATTCAGCGCCATCCGGCGCCATTGGACCGGATTGGCTGGAATCCGGCGGGGCTGCCAGCGGGGTCGTCGTCATCCTCAGGGAAGTCATCCTGGTCATCCTCCTCGACGAGGTAATCTTCTTAGCCGTAACAATTCAGTTGGATTTTTTTTTAACGCAGAGACGCGGAGTTCGCAGAGGAAGCGCGGAGATGCTCTACGTATGTGTTCACCATTTGGACGATTCTGGCGATTGATTCATCTTTGTCTTTCCTCTGCGTCTCTGCGCCCTCTGCGTTAAAATTCTGCGCCGCAACTGCATTTTTACGGCTAGGGATGCGCGCGATGATCTCAAGATTCCGCGCGATACAAATATCGCACGCGTTTCGAAATGGCCTAGGTTTCCATTGGCTGCATTGGCTCCATAGAGGAAAATTTGCGGCAATGCTGATGCCTCACGCAAAGGCGCAAAGACGCAAAGAAAAGAGGAAGGAGGCCGGTGCGCTCGCGGAAGCTCGTTCCTTTTCCCTTTGCGACTTGGCGTCTTTGCGTGAGGCTCTTTC
>Ga0302324_100002690_pt1 | contig 40604 bp, 25 predicted proteins | sample Palsa_T0_1_FD_201949 | JGI IMG/M metagenome (GOLD analysis project Ga0302324, IMG submission 201949) | Peat permafrost microbial communities from Stordalen Mire near Abisko, Sweden - Palsa_T0_1 | ecosystem: Environmental > Terrestrial > Soil > Palsa > Peat permafrost | place: Sweden: Abisko...
AGGTCTGGCCGCGGCACTCATGATCGCCAATGTGCAGTCCTCCCTTCGGACCGCGGCATTGTTCACCGGGGACGACCTGGCCGCTCTGCTCAAGGTCGTGAATCATCAGGTATACACCTCGTCCTCCAAGGACCGATATGCAACCTTGTTCTACGGAGTGTTCGACAGCTCGGCCCGCATGCTGCGCTATGTAAATGCTGGACATAATCCCCCGGTCGTTATTCGGCGAGATGGCTCGATGCACTGCCTCGAAATAGGTGGCGGGCCAGTCGGACTGTTCGCTGATTCGAAATATGGACAGGGTTCCGTTCAGATCGACACTGGTGATTTGGTGATTGCCTTCACTGACGGACTCATCGAAGCGACAAATCAGGATGGGGAGGAATGGGGAGTTCAGGGCTTATTGAAAGCAATCGCCTCCGCCGCACCATGCTCTCAAGGCGCGGGAGACCTCGTCAATTTGAGCTTCAATTCTATGGATGACTTTTCCAAAGGGCATCAGACCGATGATGCGACATTGGCAGTAGTGCGGGTGATCTGACGGTCCGTTCGTTGCCGCTTGACGGGCAACCCGGAAGTTAATCCGCGCCAGGAGTCGGCTCGTGAGAAGTGGCGCTATAACGGCCGAGAAAGTGCGAGTGAGAAAGTCGAAAACTATTAGAAATCCCGCCTCAAAGTAGCTCTTTCACCGGGAAGCCGAGCTCCCGCGCGGTTACTTCCTCTTTGTCGACCAGTGTCCTGGCTTTTCTCTGGGAGGGCACATGGGCAGTCCGGCTTCAAGGCGGGCATAGATCGGCAATGTCGGCGCGTTGTTGGATGAGGTCTTGCAACTCCCGAATCGAGCTTCCCGAAGCTGTTTTGCCGTACAGGCTGCCTCAGACATTCGATGTCACTTCTGCCCAGCGCTCGCTTCAGACGGGAAGCTGGATTGCTCACCAAAATAACACTCGATGGCCTCCACTTTTTCGTCTGTGACTCGGAGATACTCCACGTTCCGGAACGATTTACCGTTCTTGGTGTGGCAAAGATACTTTACAAATGCGTCGTTGCCGTTTCCGATCACCCGCTCCAGGTCAAACCGCTTGATAAAATCGATCTGCGTCTCCCAGCATCGCGTTTTGAAAACGCTCTTACTGATGTGGTCGTCGCCCGCCGCGCTCGTAAAAGTGAAATTGTCGGCGAGCAGGGCATCGACGGGGCCCCAATCCTTCTTCTCCCATGCCGCATACCACTTACGAATGACCTCCTCTTTGGTCGTACTCAGCCCTGTCGTACTCAGCCCTATCGATGCGTGCGCGCTTGCCACTGCCGGGAAGCCCGCCGTTCCACCCAGTGCGCAGGCTCCCACTTGAAGCAGCCTCCGTCGCGACATTGCGATCCTTGTCATAGTTTTCTCCTCTCCGACCTACGATACGAAGCGAATCTGGAGGAGGCCCGATTGAGCAACCCCCGAAACGGTTTTGTCGCGCAATCCGCTACCAGGTGAACGTCGCCCCGAGGCGGATGTGGCGTGAGATCTGCCAGAGGTTCGGTTGCCCGTACAGTGAGCTCTTCACCATGGGCAGCGGAACCCCAAAGGCCACGCAGGCGGTGCAGGTGCCCGCCGCTTGAGAGTTGATCTCAGCCTGCGGATTGTATCCGGTCTCCACCTTCTGGTAGAACTGCGCGCCATCGATGCCAGCCACGGCCACCTCGTACGGGAAAAGCGACGTACCCAGGTAACTCGAGTTGAATCCCGCCCAGTACTCAGTAACGGCGTGCTGGTTCAGCAGGTTGGTGAAGTTTGCATTAAAACTCAGCGCCTGGGATTCATTGTTATGGTTGACCTTGATGGAATGTTGAAGGTTGAAATCGGTTTGGGTGTACCAGGGTGTGCGCCGCGCATAGGGAGTACCGAGCGTGATATTCCCGACCGCATCCTGGGTTACGTTGACCCAGCTGCCACGGCCAAAGAGGTATGTGGATTCGACAGGAGCTGGAGTCCCTGCACCAGCCGCGACCCCTAAACCCAAGTCAGTGTATGAACTCACTGGGCTCCCGGAGTAGGCGACTTGGAAGAGTCCGAAGGTTGTGGTGTTGTTTCTAGAGCCGGCCTTCCAGGGCACCGTGTAGTACGCGTAGCCCTTGAACGCGTTTGGGCGGTCTGTCGGCAGAGGCCCAGCATTGGACGTGCCATTGGCTTGGAAATAGTAGAACGGCTCATCGAACGAACGGCTGGTGTTGGGCGAGTTGCGTCCGACCGAATCGGTTTGGTCGGTGGTGGTGAGACCAGCATAGTTGCCCCAAAGCCGGCTGAAGGTGTAGCTGAACATTCCCGACAAGCCCCTGCTCTGTGTCTTGGTCAGCCGGAATTCCAGACCATCGTAGTCGCGGATCGCCTGGGGATTGTTTGGGCAGCCGGTACACGTGCCGAACGGCGTCAAGGGGTTGCCGTTAAACGCGGCTGTTCCAGGGCCGTAGGCATCCCCAAGAGAGGTCAGGTAAGAGGCGTAACCGTTGAGGGTCTTGTTCACGCCTTGGCCAGGGTTGACAACGCTATAGATTTCGAAAGCGCTGGGATCAGCTAACGAAGCGTCTTCGATGATGTGGTCAAGGCGGCGGCGATCATAGCGAGCTTCAAACGCCCAGTCCTTGTTGATCTGGTAGTCCCAGCCCGCAACGATCTCGTGTTGGCGGTAAGGCTTCAACCCCGGCGCGACCGGCTCCTCGGGGCGGAGGTTGGTATTTTCAATCAGCGAAACGCCACTTGGGTCAATTAGAGATGGCGGGGTTGTGCCGCCAACAAAGTTGGCTCCCACGGTGGAGACGCCCGTCGGACATGCGCGGCCGTTTACGAACGTCAAATCCAAGTCAGAGTTGCTGTATGTGCCACTCGAATCGGGACCAAGCACATAGCCGCAATTATCAAATCCCTGCGCGCCGAACGAGGTCTGGGCCAGCAACAGCTTCATGACGTCGTTCGTGACACCATAGCTGCCAAAGATTTTCATCTTGCCGTCCCGCGATCCCCAGGCAGCTCCCAAACGAGGAGCAATCTTGTCGGCCCACGAGAAGTTGATGGTTTTGATAGTGCTAATCCCAATTCCCGGAGGGGCAGGCAGGGTTTCTTTTTCCACACGGATGCCGAGGTTGAGGGTTAGACCATGCCCAACGGTCCAAGCATCCTGCACGAATAAAGCATGGTTATGGTCGGTGGCGGGTACGGGCACGCCATCGGCATTTTTCAGCACGGTTGCGAAGTCACTCACATTAATGTAGCCGTACTCGCCCGCACAGACTCCCCATTCCGCCGTCAGAATACCGCAGTTACTGCCGCCGAAAGCTGTTCCTGGTCGGAAGCTGTTCCCAACACCCTCGCTCATGTCGACGAAGGGGAGGTTGCCGTGTTGATTAATCACGTTGGACAGTTTGTTGAATTGATAGCCAGCCTTAATGTTGTGGGTACCCCACCAGCCGCTCTTGAAGAATGCCACGTCCTGGTTGAACTGGTAGTGCTTACTGGCATTTACCTCAGTGTAGGATTGATCGAACGGAGCCGTAGTTGTGCCGGCAGGTAGCGCCAGATTGGCGGGGAGGGGAGTACTCGGTGTACAAGAAGGCTGGGGGGTGCAGTTAGCATCCACGCCTACGCCATTGGTTTGAAAACTAACGTCTACCCCGGTCGTAGGCCAGCCAATGTCGTGATAGTTATTGAAGAAGTAGCCGTAGCGGGTGGTGGCGACGATTTTCGGGGTCAGGGTGATATCGGCACCAACGTTGTAAGTCGCGTTCGGGTTTGAGAAACCGAGCCCGTGCGAATACTGAGTAATCGGGCTGTTGATAAACTCATTTAGATAATTCGGATTGGTTGCCAGAGACGCAATTGGATCCGCTCCCGGCAAGCTGTCCCCGTTCTCGCGCTGGTACTGGTATAGCCACGAACCAAACACGCGGATCTTCTGGGTCAAAACGGCGTCTAGGCGGGCAGTACTGAAGTACGTCTGCTGGTCCTGGGTAAAGCGCTGCGATCCAAGGCCAAGCCCCAAATTCGATGGGTTTAAACTATTCGTGAAATCCACGACTCTACCCAGGGAATTATACTGCGGCGCAAAACCCAGAAAGAAAAACAAGCGATCCTTCAGGACCGGGCCGCCAACCGTAAAACCAGGTTGAGCGATGCGGTAATGGTCTCTGGTTGGCTGATACGTCTGGGCATCGTCGTCAAAGCCAGGCGAACCTACAGGAGCCCCCGAAGGCACGAAGGGAGCTCCAAGCGGATCATAACGCAAAGTGCCATTCGGAGAGCCGTTAAGCCCGTCCCCTTCATACGTTCCGAAGAACGAGCCATGATATGCGTTCTGGCCCTTCTTCATCACGACGTTGACTACGCCGCCCAAGGCGCCTCCATGTTCGGCCTCGATGCCTGAACTCTTGACTTGGACTTCCTGAATGAACTGGAAGGGGACGTTGGCGCCGGAAGCGCCGCCGGAGATGTTTTCCGTGTCCTGGCCTTCCACCAGATACTGATTCTCCGAATCCGATCCTCCACCGACCGAGAAACCAACGGGTTGTCCGTTACCGTTGCTGCCCGGAAGGGAACCGCCGGAGTTGCCGGTCATGCCGGCCGTCCCCCCCATAAGAGGTTCATTGCGAGCCATTGGGGAAAATTGAATGACCGACTGGAAGGAGTAGCCATGCGGAATGTCGTTAATTACGTCCTGGGTGATGTTGGTCTGATTCGTGTTTGTGGTGACGTCGATCACCGGCGCCTCACTATTTACCTCGACCACGGTACCGGCAGCGCCCACGGCCAGAATCAAATCCAGCGTGGGAAGGTGCCCTACTTCGATGGCGATACCTTCGCGCTTCAATTCAGAAAATCCCGAGGCCTTTACGACCACGGTGTACGTGCCCGGCGGTAGGTTGGCGAAGCGGTAGTAGCCGCTGCCATCGGTTTCCAGGTTCTTCGCTCCCCCGAGCGAGGTGCCGGTCAGCACCACCGACGCTTTGGCAATCACTGCGCCGGTTGCATCTTTAACGGTTCCTTGCAATCCGCCGGTGGTCTCCTGTGCGAAAACATTGGCAACCAGCAAAAAGCCAGACAGCGCTAGAGACACAACTGCTATCCGCCCGAGTAGCCCGCTCGATGTCTTGGATCGCATTGAATTATCTCTTTTCATTGAGATTCGCTGGATGGTCTCCGGAAATCGAGAACTCCCGCGCACGTACGACATCTCCAATAGCATTCGGATGACCATAGGTTTCACTGGTTTGAGCACCACCCACGGGCATCGTGAAACCGGGAATGAGCGTACAAGCGCCGTCAACGGGCAGACGTGATTAGCGAATTCGTGCAAAGCGGTAGAGTGGCTGAGTTGACGACGGAATCTACCAAACCACAGAGTTCGGCGGTAAATGCCTACCAAAAACAAGATCACAATTGAGCGCGTGATGGGTCTCGCTTGACTCTGCGATGGTCAACATACATACTGGTCGGTATGTTGGCGGCACGCAAGGATCCAAAACCTGGAGCGACCAGGCTGCGCGAACCTGAGCGCACGCGGAAGCGCCTGCTGCAGGCGGCATCCCGCGAGATCTACAGATCGGGTTTCCAAAGTGCCAGCCTGGACGCGATTCTGGCCGCCGCTGGGGTCACCAAGGGCGCACTGTACTACCACTTCGACAGCAAGGAAGCCTTGGGATACACCGTCGTCGACGAGGTCATCGGCCCCGATGTCCGCGACAAGTGGGTGCGCCCTCTGCAGAGCGGCAAGGACCCTATCGACGCTTTGATCGGCGCTGTTCAAGGCATACCGGTTCGGCCCGCGGATGTACGAGGCGGCTGCCAACTGAACAATCTGGCGCAGGAAATGTCTCCTCTTGACGCGGGATTCCGGAAACGGCTGGCGGTAATCTTCGATGCCTGGCGCGAGGCTGCTGCCACGGTTTTGCGAGAGGGCCAGACCCACGGAACGGTTCGCCGCGATGTGGAACCCGCTGACGCCGCCGGCTTACTGATCGCGATGGTCGAAGGCTATGCCTCGCTGGCAAAGAATGCTCAGGATCCGAAAGTGATGAAAGCTGGAATCAGAAACATCGTGGACTGGCTGCGGTCCCTGCGTCCGCCGCGCAACCGAAGGAGGGGCTGATCGCATCAATGTAGGGGTTGGTCGATGGTTACATACCGACCGGTTCGTATGTTCCGAGCGAGTTCGGCTTGACGTCGTCAGATGGAACGGCTGCGCCGGTAATGTAGGACACACGATGAACACTCTGAAGATGCCAGCCGGAAGGGCAGTCTCGAGTCCAGAAGGCGCTAGCGATGCTCTCGTTGGTCGCGCGCCACAGCATTCGTGTACCCCCGTGGTCATAGCACGCGACACGGGAAAGCAAATGGCGAGATCGATGGAGACATTCCCAGGGCTGCAGGCGCTGGCGAAGCCACGGTCTCTCCGGATGGCTATCAAAGTCAGGGGAAAGATTCTCTTTATCAATTTGGCCGACGTGGTCGCCGTTCAGGCTGAGGGAAAATGCGTGCTGCTTTGGCAGAACGCGAGTTCCTATCTACTACGTGAGTCTATTTCGCTGGTGGCAGAACGGCTCGAAACCCATGGATTTATCCGCATTCACCGATCCGTGCTCGTGAACACGTCGTTTGTGGAAGAAATCAGGCCGCTTTCGACGGGAGAATACTGCCTTCGAGTCGAGGGCGGAAAGGAATACACTGTCACCCGCACTTACAAGAAAAATCTCAAATCGCTCGCTGAATTCGGGATCGGCACGGGCGCGTTCTTCCCCGGTTAAACCCCAGAGGTGACACCCAACTGATGTGGTTGCGGTCGAAATCGATTTCGTCCGTGCCCACGATGCTCACCACTCGCGATACTCCCGCGGCATTGGCATAGCGCACGGTCGCTCCGAAAAATGCCCTCGGCTTCGTCCCTATCCTGATCAGGTCGGCCTCGGGTATCTCGTATACCTCAAAGCGTCCCTGGTGGGAGATGAACCAGAGGATGTCCTGCAGTACCATGTCGCGCATCCGGATTTTCCTCATCAGTCGACCGCCGATCAGTGGTTTACTGAGTCGCAGTTTGAAAGCTATCGGCGGCTCGGGCTGCACATAGCCGAGACCACGTTCCAACGTGCCGTCGGGGATCAGCAAAGTCAAACTGGCCACCCGAGTTACCGGCAGTTGCTGTTCGAAGAACTGAGAGACAACTGGTACCCGCCCGTCAAAGCCATCCAGAAGAACTTCACGCGTCACGCGCAAGCTCTCGATAAGTTGGTCGAGGAGATGCGTTCTGACGCAACCCTGGTCAAGTTGGATACGTTGCTGATTCCCGTGCTGGGTGCTGATCTGCCGAGCATCAAGGACTCGGAGGAACCCAAGGTGTTCTTGTTTTTGTCCTCGGTGATTCAGTTAATGGAGAATATTTATCTGGATCTCGAATTAGAAGTAAACGCGGATCACCCTCATTGTGCAGGGTGGATTCAGATCTTTCAGGCCTGGGCCGAAGCTCCGCTTTTTCTGCGGGCGTGGCGGCGTTATTCTTGGTCCTATGGTCGCAACTTTCGACGATTCTGTAGTCGCCGCTTCGGATTACCCGACGTAGAAACGTCGTGAGGTCGATCAACTCGTCAAGCGTTGGCCTATTACTTGATCCATGGAAATCTGGCGTAAGCAGCCCGAAAGCATCGGAATCGTCCCGAGGCACAAAATGGCTGGTACGGCAGACCATTGCATTAGCGCCGGAAAGCACGGCATACTCCACGAAACTACTCCGACTCAGATCGAGAGTTTGTTTGTCTTGGATGGCATGAGGATAGCAACCGAGTCAGTGATGTTGTCGTATCACTCAAATTTCCATGGGAAGAAGATGACTTTCTAAGTTTGGGCTCAAAACTCGAGCATCGCGCGACCGTTCCGATGAACTCGGAGGAGGACGGACCTGACCTGGCAGTTGATAGGGAAACTCCCGAAACAATTCTAATGAATCGCTCTAATTCGAAACCGGTGCAGCGTGCCATCGAAGATCTGCCGGTGCATTACCGGGAGACGCTCCTCCTTTATGAAGTGGAGGAACTGTCTTCAGTTCCACGCCCTTCCCGTTCGGCGGCAACACGCAAACCCTGCCGCAGGCAATCGCTCGCCAATCGAACGGGCAAATCGTCGTTGGCGGAATCACTGGCGCTCACGGCACTCCGGTTACGGGCGGCCTGGCGCGGCTCGATTCCAACGGCGAACTCGACCCTACGTTTGCCGCTGGCGGTTCGCTGCAGAGCGACCAGATCGTTTCCGGCCTACTCATCCAGAAAGATGGAAAGATTGTTGCCATCGGCGGGATTGATGGGAATCTAGTGTTGGAGCGGTATCTGGCGACATCTGGCGTAGTGGACCCGGCGTTCGAGTCGGCAGACGTTCGTGCCAGATAGCGCTCGCCGCGAACCTGCGCTGAGCCTATCTTGTTCCCCTGAGTAGGATGCTGACTGCAAACTGCGGTGCATCTTCTGGAGAATTAGCGGCAAACAGCAGCGCGCGAGGAAGCAGCGGTACAGCAAGCAGAAGGGGATACGTGAGGTCGAGTAATATTTTCTCGATCCAAATATCGCGCTCGGCCTACGCTCCCCTTTGACTCTTCCTGGTGAATATAACGGACTCGGTCGCAACTGAAGACGCGGCGGACGCGGGAACGTCCGCCACGTCTGAGGTGCTCGGCTGAGGCTCCAAACCCGCCCGGTCGACGCCACAACATCAAATCTGATTCGAGGATGCGCCGAGTTTCTTTCTCGGAGGCATTTCCTTCGACGAGAGTGCTCGCTGGTATCCCACCTGGCGTCGTTTCACTTACTGAACTTGGCAATCCTCTTCCACTTTCAGGTCAGTCTTCGATTTTCCCGGGACAGTACCATGGAACAGTGCCTCCTTTGCTTTCCGCTATGCGGCGGCATTCCCCGTTAAGAGGACTCAGCAATGCGGTCCGGACACGCGGAAGTTTCGGATCTCCCTTCTACTTTTAGCGGGAATAAAAGCGACTCGGTCCAGTTATCAACTGTGAACGCTACAAAAGCACCGGAGGCCAGATGACGGACAAGAACAAAGATCTTATCGATCAGAAATTGCAGGACCTAAACAACGACGGCGTCGATCGTCGGGGATTCCTGAAGTGCATGGCGTGGGCAGGGACCGGCCTGGTCTGGACGATGAGCGGAGGCATTCCGGTGTCTCGAGCCTTCGCCAAAGGCCACAGCAAAGATACCGGCAAAGACGGGGACTTCAGCTTTGTGCAGATCAGCGATAGCCACATCGGCTTCAACAAGCCGGCCAACCCGGACGTCACCGCTACCCTGCAGACGGCAATCAACAAGATTAATGCGATGCCCCACAAGCCGGATTTCATCATTCACACCGGTGATCTGAGCCAGCTCTCGAAGCCCAGTGAGTTCGACACGCTGGACCAGGTGTTAAAGGGAGCGTCGGCAAAACAGATCTTGTTTGTGCCGGGTGAGCACGACATGCTGACCGACAACGGCGAGCAATACCTCCAACGTTATGGGAAAGGCACAAAAGGAACAGGGTGGTCGAGCTTCGATCATAAGGGCGTTCATTTCGTTGGTCTCGTGAATGTCGCTAATTTGAAAGCCGGAGGCATGGGGTCGCTCGGTAACCAACAGTTGGAATGGCTGGAGGACGATCTCAAGGGCCGCTCAGCCAGCACTCCGATCGTGCTCTTCGCACACATTCCGTTGTGGACCATCTATCCCGATTGGGGTTGGGGAACCGACGACAGTGAAAGGGCCTTGTCTTACGTCAAGCGCTTCGGTTCCGTGACGGTGTTGAACGGCCACATCCACCAGATCATGCAGAAGGTGGAAGGCAAGGTCTCATTCCACACGGCGATGTCGACCGCCTTCCCTCAACCCGCGCCGGGAACCGCTCCCTCAGCCGGCCCAATGAAGGTGCCAGCCGACCGGCTACAGCGCGTGTTGGGTATCACCGATGTGAACTACGTAGTCAGTGGTCGCAGCCTTGCGGTTGTCGATTCACCACTCGGAGACTCGGGCGCTTCGCCTTCAGGGAAGGCAGGCGCGCCCTTGGCGGTAGTTGGCTCGATCCCTGGCTAGAAACCGGCAAGGATCCGATCCCAACCAAGAAAGATCGAGCAAGAACATCGAACTGGAAAGGAAAAAACAATGACGAGGAAAAACATATGGGTTGCAGGCGTGGCGACGCCGGCAATGATTGCGATGCTGCTGTTGTTTGCGGGATCGCCGACCGTCAAGGCGAATGACCAGCCCTCCGCGGCAAACGCAGCAGTGAAGATCGACAACTTTGTTTTTGGGCCGCAGACGATCACCGTGCCCGTCGGAACGACCGTCACCTGGACAAACGCCGACGACATTCCCCATACGTCGGTTAGTACCGATGGCGTGTTCAAGTCCAAGGTGCTGGATACGGATGAAAAATTCTCCTACACGTTTACCAAGGCGGGAACGTATCCCTACTACTGCACGATCCACCCGAAGATGACCGGCAAAGTCGTGGTGCAGTAAGCTCAGGCTAGATGGCGTGCAAGGAGACAGCCCTTTCGCTCGTGACCAGATCAGTCGCTGCCGCAAACCGGTGATACTCGAGAACGCTGCGCACGAATATGACCCCACACTCGGCACAATGCGCAGTGAGAGACGTGGTGAGCACCGACGTGGAGCTCGTCCACGCCAGCAAGAAAGGGGATGTCGCCACTTTCGAGCAACTTGTGAAGCGATGCGAGCGCCGACTTTTTCGAATCTTCATCACTTGGGGCCTAAGTGCGCGCTCCGCCAGATTTCTTTACTTCCAAACACTTATCGGGCGCGGGAGAACATCGACACGCGGTTGACTGGGGCTGGTTGGATCGTCCAGGACAAGCGTTCAACCAATTTGTCGGCTGGGCGCGGGGTCGCTGTGCGCGAGTTTCCGCTGAAGTCCGGGCATGGCGAGGCTGACTATCTTCTCTTCGTCGACGGAGCGCCGAGCGGATTGACTGTCGTCTCTGCAAGTCGCCGAGATTGCAGGCTGCTGGGCCGGCGGAGCCAAATCTGCCAGGACGCGCCGGTCCATACGAGACACCCAGAATCTTCCGTCAAGGTGCGGAGCCTGACAGCCCCGCACCCTCGCCGGCACCGGGTTTCTAGGTGCCAGTTCCGGTCAACTCAACAATCTGCGGACTGTCTCCCGCATTGTCGGTGATGACCAGGGTTCCGGGCATTGAACCGTTTGACGTGGGCTTGAACTCGACAGAGATCGTGCAAATCGATCCCGCCGCCAGCGATGCGCCGCACGTGTTGGCCGAGACCACGTAGGGACCTGTGGCGGCGACACCGCTGATCGTCAATGTCGCGTTGCCGTAGTTCTCCACCGTCACGGTCTGCGCCGCGCTGGTGGTTCCGGTGGCCACGCTGCCGAACGCTAATGTCGTCGGCGACAGGTATACGGCCGGTTCCGCGCCGTTGCCCGTGATCGGTATGCTTTGCGGGCTGTTGGCGGCGTTGTCCGCGAGCGTCACCGTCGCCGTCTGATTCTCGAAGGTTGACGGCGTAAAGCTCACGGTAATGGTGCAAGTCTTATCGACGGCGACACTGGTCCCGGCGCAGGTATTGGTCTCGGAGAAGTCCGACGACACGGTCCCGGTGATCGTGATGCTGCCGCTCGCGAAGGTCAAGGCGGCTGTGCCGGTATTCTCCACCGTTACCGTCTGTTGGCTCAAGGTATTCAGCGGCACATTTGGAAACGCCAGACTGGTCGGCGTCAGGGTTACCACCGGCAACGCACCGGCCTTGCCCGTGCCGGTGAGGGGAACGGTTTGCGGGCTTCCGCTTGCGCTATCGGAAGCGGTCACGGTTGCGGTGCGGCTTCCGGTTGCAATCGGCGAGAACGTTACCGAAATGTTGCAGCTGAAACCGGCTGCCAGGGTAGCGGGGCAGTTGTTAGTTTGCGCGTAGTCGCCGGGGTCCGCGCCCCCCAGGCCGATGCCCAAACTGGTGATGCTCGCCTGCCCGGTGTTGGTGAGGTTGATGTTTTGCGCGGCACTCGTTGTGCCTTCAGCCTGGCTCGCGAACGTCAGGCTTGACGGGTTGAAGCTGACTTCCGGCACGGCAGAGCTGATTCCTGTTCCGGAGAGCGATACCAACCGCGGACTTCCGGGGTCGGAGTCAGTAATCGTCAGAGTTGCCGGCCCACGCGCTCCCGCCGCCGCCGGCGTGAACGTAATCCGGTAGTAGCAGTAAGAGTCCGCAGCCACCGCTCCGGCGCTGGTGGTTGGGCAACTGCTGCTGCTTAACGAGAAATCCGTTGCATTGGTGCCGCTTATGGCCGCACTGCTGATGGTCACAGCCGTGTTCCCCTGGTTGTAGTAATAAACCAGTTGCACCGGACTCGCCGTCGCCACAGTCTGCGCGTCAAACACCACTGCAGTCTGCGAAAGCTCGATTTCCGAAGTGGTTGCGATTCCCAGTCCCGACAGCTTGACTGTCTGTGTGCCGCTGGTAACGGTGGAGTTGTCTTTGATCGTGACAGTACCGGCTTTCGGAGTCGAGCTGGCGGTAGTCGGTGTGAAGGTCACGCCAATAATGCAGGAACTAGCGGGCGCCATCGTTCCGGTGCAGCCCTGGCTGGAAAGGGCAAAGTTGCCGGTGATGGTGACACTGGTAAAGGTCACCGTAAAGTTGCCGGTATTGGTCACGGTGATGTACTGCGTTGTTGCACTCGTGGTTTCGGTTACCTGAGGCTCGAAGGCCAGGGTGGTAGGCGTAATCGTCAGCAGCTTCGTGTCTGCAACTCCGGTTCCGCTGAGGTTGACCACGGTTGCTGCTCCCGCGCTGTCGGTAATGGTAACCGTAGCCGTGTAAGCGGCTGCGGCGGCGGGAGTGAAGGTCACCCCCACATTGCAGGTGTTGCTGAGCGGCCCCTGCGATAGGGAGCTGGGACATCCATTGCTGATGGAAAAGTCAGTCGGGTCGGCGCCTCCCAACACGATGGAACTGATCGTTACCGGCGACGTGCCTGTGTTCGTGAGCAGAATGTTGGGGCTGATTGTGCTTGGCGTGCCGGCGACCTGCGGCGGGAACTTAATGGTTGTGGGAGAGACGGTCAGGCCCAGCGAGCCAGCCACACCTGTGCCCGAAAAGTTAACGGTCACCGGGCTGCCGCTGGCCCCTGTATAGGCAATCGCAGCCGTGGCGGTGCGTTTCCCCGCTGCCGTGGGCGTGAAGGTGGCGCTGACCGTGCAACTTCCAAAGGCGGCGAGCTTGTTCGTCGTCGAACAACTCGTCGTGATCGCAAAGTCGGAGGTGTCTCCGGCCGGCGTAACGCTGGTGATGGTCAAGGGCGTATTGCCCGTGTTGGTGAATGTAGCCGACTGGTTCGGGCTGGTGAAACCGATCGTCTCGTTCGGGTACTGCAGCAAGCTGTCGACCAGCACGGCCGAACTTGTGGAGGTAACGCCATAGCCAGCCAGTTGCACGGTCTGTGTGCCGGCGCTGTCGGTAATGGTGATCGAAGCCACGCGCGCACCCGCTGCTCCCGGGGTAAAGTTGACGTAGAAACTGCATCCCGTGGTGGCTGCGAGTGACGTAGTGCAATTGTTGCTGACGATGGCAAAGTCGCTCGCATTGGTCCCGGACGTGGCTATGGCAATGCTCGTCACCGTCGACGCCGAGTTGTTCTCCACTGTAATAGCCTGATTGCTGCTGGTAGTGCCAACTACCTGAAACGGATAAAACATTCCCGCCGGCTCCAGTTGCATGGTAGCCAAAGCGGCCGCGCCACTACCATTGACGGTGATGGTCTTGGCGCCGCCTGTGGCGTTGCTATTCACGGTGAGCGTGGCATTATCCGTGGTCGTAACCGTGGGCGTAAGAGTGATGCCGACGTAACAGCTGCTATTGGGCTGGATCACAACCCCGTTACATCCGGTTTCTCCGGTATAGTCGGTGCTCGACGAGGTGACGGTGGAGATGGTGAGCGGAGCCGTTCCCGTATTGAGGAGATAGGCATATTGGGTCGGCGACGCAAGGTGCTCTTCCTGCGCCTGGAAGGTCATGGTGGTCGGAACGGTGGCCAGCGAATACGTAGCGGCCACTCCTGTGCCAGTCAGGGCGACCGTTTGTGTGCCGGCGGCATCGACGAAGTTCAGTGTGGCGCTCTGCGCCGCAGCTGAGCCAGGAGTGAACGTGAGATACATGTAGCAAGAGCGGCCGGGACTCACGACATCATCGAGACAGCCGTTGGTACTGATCTGGAAAGCGCTCGGATCAGTGCCCGTGAACGTCGTACCTGTGACCTCGAACGGCACATTCCCGATGTTGTACAGATACAGCAAAAACTGACTTGTCGTGGTAGCCACCGCCTGCGTACCGAAATCAATGGCGTCGGGACTCGCAACGGCTTCCGGCGCCGCGGCCACCCCGGTTCCAGAGAGAGAGATGCTTTGCGGGTTCCCGGTGGCGTTATCGTCGATGACCAGCGTGCCCGTCAGCGATCCGGCAGCGGCCGGAGCAAACTCCACATAATTGGTGCAGGTATAGCTGGCTCTCAACGTGCCGGGGCAGTTTGTTGAGTACAGGCGGAAATCGCCGGTTGTGTACGCCCGCTCAATTGTCACCGAAGCGTTCCCGGTATTGGTGACCGTGACCGGGAAGTAGGCGCTCTCCGCCCCCACTCCCAGTTCGGCAAACGCCAGCGAAGTTGGATTGATGGATAGCGTGAGCGTTTCCGTCACGCCCGTGCCGGTAACGGTGAAGCTGTGCGTGCCCACCGTGGTGCTGTCTGCCATGGTTACAGTCGCCGCGCGCGTTCCGCTCGTGGTTGGGTCGAAGGTCACCCTTACCGTGCAATTTGATCCGGGCTGCACGATGGTCGCAACGCAGCCGGTTGTGGTGTAGTCCGTACTCGCCGTCCCGGTAATCGAGATGCCAAAGATCGACACCGGCACGTCGCCCGTATTGGTGACGGTTAAGCTTTGGGCCGTACTCGCGATACTCACCGTTTGTGGATTGAATACGAGACCGGCCGAACTCAAAGTCAGCGCCGGGGCCCCTATGACGCCGTTCCCAGTCAAGCTCACGGACGTAGTGGGGACCGACCCGGTGTTGCTGTTTACGCTAAGGTATCCGGTGAATGCACCGCTCTCCGTCGGTAGAAACGCGACGCTCACAGAACAAGTGGCGCCTTGCGCGAGAGTCGCTCCGCAATTGCTGGTCTCGGCAAAGTTGGCGCTGACGGTAAACGCAGGATTGCTGAACGTCAGGGCGGTCGTGGCACTGTTGCCGACTGTAATTGTTTGGTACGGACTGGCCGTGTTCACTTGCTGGTTCGTAAAGGACAAACTGAGCGGATTCAGCGTCAGGGCAGGTTGGGCCACGCCGGTTCCCGTCAGCGTCACGGTGTTGGGTGTGTTCGTGCCGCTGGTAGCAATGGAGAGCGTGCCGGGGATGGAGGCGGCCGAGGCTGGAGTGAACGTCACATTGATGGTGCATTCCGAGCCCGCGGCCAAACTGGTGCCGCAGGTGTTCGTCTCTGTGTAAGACGCGGGTGAAGGTGTAATGCTGTCAATGGTCATGGCCGCGCTGCCGACATTGCGCAGGGTGACCGCCAGGGGAGTGCTGGCTGCGCCCTCTTGTTGACTCGTCGAGAACGCCAGCGTCGTGGGATACACCAGTCCCTCAGCCGCTGCTGCAGCTCCGATTTCCAAGGCGAAACTATTTCGGTACGGAGTCGCGGTCAGCGTTACTGGGAAATTCACAGACCCGGTTTCGCCAAACACGTAAGCATCTCCGGTTGTGTCTACCACGATATTCGGGGAGTGCGCGCTGTTCTGGGTGCTGTCATAACTAGAGCCGCCAATGTAGGTCGAATACACGGCCGCCGTTCCCGTGCCGTTCAATTCGGTGACAAAAACGTTCTCACCATCCGTACCGCCTACCCAGCTGTCATTAAAAGCTTGAATCGGGTTGGTCAGCGAGAGATCGTCCTCTCCCGTGTATCCGGTGATGAATGCATCGCAGGCGGAACTGCATCCCGATTCAATCGCAATATTCGTGGGATAGGTCAATTCCTGCGCCCCGCCCAGGAAGGTGGAATAAATCAGCGCACTTCCGGCGGCATTTAACTCAGAGGCAAATCCTGAAGGGTAGGTGACCTGGTAAGCGCCCGTAGTCGTGGGGAAGTCTTCCACGCCAGCCGTTCCGGTGATGTAAGCATCGCCTGATCCATCGACGGCAATTCCCACAGTTCCGTACGGGCCCTGATATCCGAGATAGGCAGAGTAAGTCGCAGCCGTCGCGGTCGAGTTTAATTTGGTGACGTAGACGCCGCCACTTGTGTCGTCTTCGCCGTCATAGGCGAAGGCGCCCGGCGTGACCGGAAAATCCGATCCGCCAATTCCCGCGACGTAAGCATTATCCGATGCATCCACCGCGATGCTGTTCTCGCTGCTCGGGGTTGTGGGGCCGCTCAAGTAAGTGGAGTAAAGCAGTGAGGCCGCGCCCGACAATGTCGGATTCATCTTGGTGACAAAGCCCCCGGAGCTGCTCGTCATCGTCGTCTGATAAGCGCCGCTCGTCGTGGGGAAGGTAGTCGAATCGGTGTAGCCGGTAATGTACATGTTCTTCGCCGAATCCAGGGCGAGTCCATTCGCCTGGTCCGGATAACTGCTGGTGCTGGTGGCTCCCGCCAAATACGTGCCATAGGTAAGCGTGGTGCCGGCCGCGTTCAAGACGGCAGCAAACGCGTGGTTCCCGCTGGTCACAGACTGCAGATACCCGCTGGTCGTAGTCGGGAAATTCGGGTTCGAGTAACCCACGATGTAAACGTTGCCCGCCGAGTCGACCTTCATGTCCTGCGGGTAAGCGGAATAGGTCAGCGGCGAAGTTATCGTCAGGATGGTGCGGTAAACTAGCGTCGCGCCGGCAGAACCGATCTTCTCAATCACGACTCCGGTGCTGGTGCGCCCCGCAACATAGACATTCCCGCTGCCATCGACAGCTCCAACGTAGTAAGTGTCGCTCGTGGTCGAACCATTGATGAACTCCGACCACAAAAGAACCGGATCGATGATCAGCGGACGGCTGTGGTCCCATTTCGGAATGTCGAAACCAATTCTTCCCGGGCCCGTCATTACATAACCGCCGGCCAGCAGTTCCCGCGAGCCGTCTGCCGCCGTCTGGTAGATCACCGGCCGGGAGAAGCGCAGGCTGGTGCCGTCGCCACGGATATTCAACTCGCCTTCGGGATTGATGCCGATGCCCTGCGCTCGGCTGATGTCGAGCGTGATCGTCCTGGGGTCATGCTGCGGAGCCACCACAAAGTCATACTCCAGTTGGCCGCGATTTCCGTAGTACACCAGATCGACGCCAGGATAGATGCCCGCATAGCGCAGGCCGGACCAGGTGCGCAAGCCGAGCCGCGAGTTGCGCCCGTCGGCGGAGACGTAGTTCACAACTCCCGGCAATTGTCGTTCCGGGGAAATGCGCTGCGCACGATTCCCTCCCGACAGGCTGAGACGGATCGGTTTGCCCGCGGATGCACCCACCGGAGAAATGTCGATCGCCGCCTGGCGTTCATAGAACTGAAAATCGAGGCCGGACACGGAAGACTTGAATTCCGCGTCACCCCTTCCTGCGCGATCGCCGCTCTCTTCGAACCTGAGGGTGTCGTTGCCCAATACCTTGACCGCAGGTGTTTGCGCGAGAGCCGCAGTGGCAAAAAAGATGGAAGCCATCAGCGCGGCAAGTTGGAAGCGAAGGCGGGCACACGGCATACATTTTCTCCTGGTCGAGAATGAGAATCACGAGAGCTGATCGGTCGGGACGAACTGAAGCGCAGAATCGCGCCCACATGGGCTCGATCGTGCCACATCGTTTCCCTTTATCAGTTCGAGGGGGGAATGAGTGATAACGGAAAACTACATCCGTCGCTCGGCATGAATTCCACAATGAGTTCGTGCCCTAAGCGAAAGGCCTGCGGAGTATACACCAGTAGTTGCTTCTCGCAACGTCAATATTTTCGTCCAAAGCAGCATGGTTTGCCCGACCGACCGACTATACCCCCCGCCAAGGAAAACGGGTGCTGAAGGTGTTATCGGCTGATGATTCTCTGGCTGTTGGGCATGGTCAGCTCCTACACACTGGGTGGATTCATTCACATTCTGCTGCTCCTGGCGGTGGTCGCGGTTTTGATCCGCTTGATCCAGGGGCGCGACCCGGTCGCCTGATCGGAATTCTCGCTCGGCCTCTCTAATCACCGGTGATCTCCATGTCGCCGGTGATTTTATTTTTGCTTCAGCTTCAGCAAGCGGGATTCGTTCCGGCCTTCCACCACTCCTCATACCCTCCACAACTGAGCCAGAGCTCGAGCAGCGTCCTTCAGTGCGCGCTCTTCTGTGTCCGCTTGAGAAATGCCCCGCTGCACGATGGGCGTGCGATACCGCAACCGCTTCTGGTCAGCAACATCATGAAGCTTGGACATTGCCGTCTCGAACACGTGTTTCAGAGCATCGGGCGAAAGCGGCCGCGACGGTTCTATAGAGCGTCCTGCAACCTTGGATGCCATTGGGGATGCATTCAACTTTCTACTCGCTTCGACTGTAGAATGATTTTTCCCGTCAGCGAATACTGTCGAGTCCTTGGTGGCCAGCAATAGTTTCCCTACTTGTCAAAGGCAGACGATGTAAGGTTCTGCGAAGGCAGAGAGCGCCCGCCCTCGCAATGCTGGGGCTATGGAACAAAAAGAAGTCCCGGCCCGGGCCGGGACTTCCAACTGAACATTGCGCTGAAATGAGAACTAGGAAGCGCGACGTTGACGATCACGATTCTGGCCGTGTTCTTCGTTTTCGTTCTCAGGCTGGCCCTGTCCCGGCTTTTTCGGCTGGTTCTGGCTGGTCTGGTCGCTGTGTTGGCTCTGTCCACGCTCACCGGACTGACCACCCGGCTGGCCCTGCCCGGACTGACCGCCCTGCTGACCCTTCTTCTCCATGTTGTCTGCCATAAAACCTTCCTCCTAAGAAAAGCACGCGACTCGGCGCGCCTTTGGATTTGTCGCTAACGAAAACTTAGTTGCTGCCCAGGATTGCAAAGGTTGGGAAGGATCGTTGAGCAACCGCAAGCAACTGAGTTTTTCAATGTGCACCCCGGATCTCGTAAGTTGTTGAGAGTTCGTGCAAGTTGTTGAAGATTGGTGTAAGTCGTTGAAAAGTCGTAGAGGGCCCCTAGCGGCCCGCTAGAGGCATAATCTTTCGCGCTCCGGCCCTGACCACGAGGGCGGCAATAATTATCGACGCCAGGGCCGTTTCCGGCCGCGCAATGGGCATCCTGGAAATTGGCCGGGACGCCTTTGAGCGCCCCTCGGCCGTCCGGCCTCGAAATCGTCTCATTTTGCTACACGTTCAATACATTTTTGTGCATACATATGCATGTGCGCAAATAAAATACGAATGTGCGCCCTCCCGCTGTTCCTCCATTTATCGTTGTCACCTTGATTGTCATCCCACGGCGCGCTTTTCGCTTCCTGCTTCTTGCGCCGAAGAATCTAGATTCCGCTTCCTCGGCGCGAGAGATGGCTAATGAGCGAAACCAGGAACAGCGCCAGAAAAATGACGAACAGAAGCTTCGCCACGCTCGCAGCCGCAACGGCTATGCCGGTAAAGCCCAAAACTCCGGCGATCAATGCGACCACCAGAAATACCAGCGTCCAGTAAAGCATGATGCCTCCTTCGAGTTCTTTATGCTGACGAAACAATAGCTGGGATTCAAGCTGCCCGCGAATCCGGTTCGACCTGTATTCCGCGATCCCGAGTCCTGTAACCTCGCAGGGCTGGGACAGGTCGGCGACGGGAACTTGCTGTCCAGTTGCGCAGCAGCGCTGCTGATTCTTACGGAGATGACTCTCAACCCAGGGTCTGCAAGGTTCCCGTGAGGTAAGCAGTGCGGCAAAGATATCTCTGCATTTTGCCGCTCGTGGTGCGGGGAAGCGTGAAGGGTTTTACCAGGATAATTTCGTCGACATGAAGTTCATGGCTCTCGGCGATTGAGGACGAGATTCGGCGGGTGATTTCCTCCCGAGCGGGAGGATCAAGGCGTGCATCCACTTCTTGCGCTACGATCAGGCGCTCGGCCCCATCGCGATCCACGGAAAATGCGGCGCCGCTGGCCGGTTGCAGCGCCGGGTGACAGCGCTGGGCGGTGAACTCCAGATCATGGGGATAATGGTTCTCTCCTCGAATAATGATGAGGTCTTTGATGCGGCCGGTGATGTACAGTTGGCCGTCCCGCAGGAAGCCCAGGTCGCCGGTGCGCAGGAATGGGCCTTCTCCGTTCGCCAGCATGGCGCGAAAAGTTTCTTCGGTCTCTTTGGGCCGACCCCAATATCCAGCGGCAACGCTCGGACCTGAAATCCAGACTTCGCCCACGCGATTGGCGGGCAGCGGTTCCGTGCTTACCGGATCGACGACGCGAACATCCTGATTGCCGGCGACATGCCCGCTGCTCACCAGCAAGCATTCGTCGGCGGCGGCCAGCGCGGGTTCAATTTGATTTCTCTCCAGTGCAGTTCGCGAAACTGTCTGGAAAAGCAAACCCGTTCCCTCACGGTCCATTCCGGTGGCCATCAGCGTCGACTCCGCCAGTCCGTAACAAGGATGGAATGTGCTGCGCTGAAATCCGCAGCGCGCAAACTTGTCGCAGAAGTCGTCGAGCGTCTGTTGGCGAATCGGTTCCGCGCCGTTGAACGCTACTTTCCAGCAACTGAGGTCGAGTTCGTCAACCTCCTGCTCGCTGACTCGCCGCACGCACAGGTCGTAGGCGAAGTTAGGACCGCCGCTGCAGGTCGCGCGAAACTCGCTGATGGCTTGCAGCCATCTGGCAGGCCGTTGCAGGAAGGCGACCGGTGAGAGCAGGGTAACGGGGAATCCCGTGCACAGCGGCTGCAGGATTCCGCCGATCAATCCCATGTCGTGATACGGCGGCAGCCAGAACACCGTCGAACTCGAGGAGTCCAGCGGAAAATTCCGCTGAATGGCGGCGGTATTGTGCACCAGATTGCCGTGAGTCAGGGTCACACCCTTGGGGAATGCAGTCGAGCCGGAGGTGTATTGCAGAATCACCGGAGTGTCCACCGTGATCGCGGGCATGAACCATGCAACCGAAGCATCCGCCTCCAGGTCGTCGGTGGCAAGGCGGGGCAGATTCGCCAGCGGGCCCTGCTGCTGGCGGAAGATACTTTTCGGGGAGTCCAGCAGTCCGCGGGTGGTGAGCACGAGCGCAGGCTCCGAGTTGGCGACGATCGCCTCCAGGCGCGACAAGGGACGGTTGGGGCGGGGCGCATAGGACGGAACCGCAATCACTCCGGCGTACATGCAGGCGAATAGGGCGACAACGTAATCCAATCCCGGGGGATAGATCAGCAGCGCGCGGTCGCCGGGAGCGCAGCGCTGCAGCAGGCATGCGGCGGTGGAGCGGGCGAGCCCGTCGAGTTGTTCATAGGTAAGAGACTGCTGCTCCTCGCCGTGCAGGAAGGTGTAGACGCATTCCCCGCCCTGGCGCGCGGAGCGATCGCGCAGGATTTCCACAAGGGTGCCCACGGCGGACGAGGACAAACCCGGGTTCGACAACGCGGCAGGCATGATTTCACCCACGCCGGTAAAGCGTGAAACCCCAAGCGTAGTGCGGATTCTACAGACGCATGGCAGCGCCGCCAAGAAGTTTCTTGCGATGCGATTCGAGTGATCGGCCTGGCTGCAACCGGTAGAGAAGAAAGTCTCTTGACAGCCCGACTATGATGTACCCTAATCAAGTTGAGCTGCCGAGAAGTTCCCCCCCGACGGGCAGCGACATTGGGGCTTCCTGAAATCTGAAAGTTGTGTGGATTGGTCATTGATCGAAATGGATCAAAATGAGGCCGCGTGCGGTTCCCTGCCTGGCGTGATCCGCGCCAGTCGCGACGCTCAGGTATTGCAGCGGCGGCTCGCTCTCTGGGTCGTGCTGGTGCCTTTTCTGGCGCTGCTGGCGGGGATCGTCCTGCTGTGCCGCTCCGCCGTGGGACGGGTTGAGCTGGGGCTGCTGCTGGGTATGTACTGGGCGAGCCACGTCGGCGCCGGGTTGGGCTTTCACCGGTATTTTTCCCACCGCTCCTTTCAGACCACGCGGCCGATTCGAGCCCTGCTCGCCATTCTGGGATCCATGGCGGCGCAAGGGCCAGTGATGCAATGGGCGGCCACGCACCGCCGGCACCACCAGTTCAGCGATCACGAAGGCGACCCGCACTCACCGCTGCTGCATGAGCCGGGGATTATGAATACTCTGCGCGGCCTGTGGCATGCGCACATCGGCTGGCTGTTCGGACCGCAGGTCAACGACTGGGTTCTCTACGTTCCGGAGCTGGTCAAAGACAAAATGCTGATGAAGATCAACCGGCTCTATTTCGTCTGGGTTCTGCTGGGTCTGGCGCTGCCTTCGGCGCTCGGCTATGGGCTGATCGGCGGCTGGCGCGGAGCTCTCGACGGCCTGCTCTGGGGAGGCCTGATTCGCATTGCGCTCGGTCATCACTCCATCTGGAGCGTGAACTCCCTCTGCCACATCATTGGAACCCGGCCCTACCGCAGCAACGACAACAGCCGCAACAATCTGCTGCTCGCGATTGCCGTCTTCGGCGACGGCTGGCATAACAACCATCACGCTTTTCCGAGTTCGGCTTTTCACGGCCTGTCGTGGTGGCAGATCGACCTCCACGGATATTTCCTCCAGATGCTGGCCTGGTTTGGGTTGGCGTGGGACATCAAGCGTCCATCAGAAGGCGCAATGAAGCAGAAGCTGAGATCGAAGGCTGACTTTCCAGTGGCAGCTTAACCTCGAATCAAGAAAAGGGGGAGAGTGTTCGTGGGATTCTTAACCAGGTTACGCAGGAAAAAGCCGGAGGCTGCGAGTCCGCGGACTGCGCCGCTCACTGAGTCCAGCATTCGGGAGTGGTTGATTGCGCACATTGCCGCAGTCGCCGGGATCAGCCAGGAAGAGGTGGAGGTCGAACGTCCGTTTGCCGAGTTTGGCATGGACTCGATGCAATTGTTCCAGCTTTCGGGCGAGCTGCAGTCATTTCTCGGCCATGAAGTTTCCGAAATTGTAGCGTGGGATTACCCCACCATTGCAAAGTTGTCGGCGCATTTGAGTGCGGGGCCGGAGACCGGAGCCGGCGAAGAACCATTGTCAGAGGACGAGCTTGCGAGTATGGAGTTGAGTGCTCGAACCACGGAGCCGCAGCGATGAACACCGAACTCTCGGCAGTGAGCCGGCCCAGCGCGTCACGGAAGCCAACCGTGGCGGCGCGGGACGGGATGCGCCTGCAGCGCCTGGTGGCTTTCCTGGTGATGGCGATGCCGATCGCGGGGACGCTCCTGGCTGCGTATCTGGTGATTCGCCGCGGCATCGGATGGGTCGAGGTCGGCACTTTTCTGTTCATGTACCTGGTCACCATGGGGGGCATGACGATCGGGCTACACCGCTACTTCGCTCATCGAACTTTTGAAACCAGCCGGCCGATGCGGTTGCTGCTGGCGATCACCGGTTCCATGTCGACCCAGGGGCCAATCCTCTCGTGGGTCACCATCCATCGCAAGCATCATGCGTTCAGCGACCGGCCCGGTGACCCGCACTCCCCGCACGTGCATGGCAGCCAGCTTTTCGGAATGCTGAACGGGTTGTGGCACGCGCACATCGGGTGGATGTTCACCGAGAATTCGTCCGACTGGAGTTTTTCCCGCGATCTGATGGGCGACCGGGGATTGTTCTGGGTTCACCGCACCTATCTTTATTGGGTTGGCCTGAGCTTCGCGCTTCCGGCGCTGCTGGGCGGCCTGCTGACCCGCACCTGGACGGGCGCGGCGTTAGGCTTCCTATGGGGCGGTCTGGTGCGTTGCTTCGTGGTGAATCAGGCGAGCTGGTGTGTGGGATCGATCTGTCACTATTTTGGTTCGCGCCGCTTTGCCACCGACGATCACAGCGCCAACAACTACATGGTCGCAGTATTCACGTTCGGGGAAGGTCTGCAGAACAATCATCACGCTTTTCCGAGCGCTGCGCGCCACGGCATGTTCTGGTGGGAACCGGACTTTAGCGGAACCCTGATCACGCTGCTGGCCGCACTCGGCCTGGTCTGGAACACTTACCATCCGACCCGGGAAACCATGGCGAAGCTGCGCAAGGCCGCATAGGCGACGCGGCCTTATACTGCTTCGGTTTCTTTTTCCTCTTTCCCCCCCAAGATTTTCGCCACACCAGACGAAAGGGACACACCCAATTGCAACCGATCGCGATCATCGGCGCCTCGTGCCGGTTCCCCGGCGCCAGCGGCCTGGAAGAATTCTGGCAGTTGCTGCGCGCCGGCGGCAACGCCGTCAGCACCGTGCCCAAAGACCGCTGGGATCCTGACGCTCTCGAGGCCGACCCTGCCGCTCGCTGGAGCGCGGCGACGCGCTACGGGGGCTTCATCCATGGCATTCGAGAGTTCGATTGCGCGTTCTTTGGAATTTCTCCGCGCGAGGCAGCCGCCATGGATCCCCAGCAGCGGCTCTTGCTGGAAACGGCCTACGAAGCGTTCGAGGATGCGGGCGTCCCGATGGATGCTCTGGCCGGATCGGAAACCGCGGTGTATGTCGGCATCGGCCCTGGCGATTTTGGCCACATGTGCGCCCAGTCGTGGGCGGCAGTCGGCCCCCACTATGCCACGGGAAATTTTCTCTCGACGGCGGTGGATCGCATTGCCTACTGCTTCGACCTGCGCGGTCCCAGCATGGCCATTGACGCGGCCTGCGCATCTTCCCTGGTTACGCTTCATCTGGCCTGCCGAAGCCTGGAGAGTGGCGAGGCCAACCTGGCATTGGCGGGCGGAGTCAACGCCTTGCTTTCACCGCCGATCAGCATCTCATTTGCCAGAGCGGGAGCGCTCTCGCCCACCGGCCGTTGCCGTGCATTTGACGCCGAGGCTGATGGATATGTTCGCGGCGAGGGCGCGGGCTTCGTGGTGCTGAAACGGCTCGACGACGCTCGTGCCGACGGCGACCGCATTTATGCCGTCGTCCGGGGAAGCGCCGTCAAACAAGGCGGCCGGCGCAACGGCCTTACCGCCCCCGGGGGATGGGGCGAAGAGGCGGTGATGAAAGCGGCATGGCAGTCGAGCGGCATCGCACCCGGGCAAGCCGAATATGTCGAGGCGCAAGGCACCGGCACTTTACTGGGAGATGCCATTGAGGCGGCCGCGCTCGGGAAAGTTTTCGGCCCGCGAAACGGCAACGGACTCTGCCGCATTGGTTCGGTGAAGACCAATATCGGTCACCTCGAAACGGCCGCTGGAGTTGCCGGTCTGATCAAAGTTGCTTTGATGCTCTCGCGCGGCGAGTTCGTTCCCAGCTTGTTTCCCGCCACGCCGAATCCGCATGTGAATCTTGAGAAACTCGGCCTCACGGTGCAAATGCGCAGCGAACCCTGGCCGGTAACGGCTGCCTCGCGGCGGGTTGCGGGAGTCAGCAGCTTCGGTCTCGGCGGCACGTGCGCCCACGTGTGCCTGACGAGTCTGGATGCAACCTCGGCAGTGTCCCTCGCGGGGAATGGCGCAGCACCCAGCTTCCTGCTCCCTCTGTCAGCCCGGCATCCTGAGGCGCTGCGACGGCTGGTTAGTGACGCCGCCCGCCAAATCGAGCAGCTTGATCCGGCGGCAATGCTCGATCTTTGCCGTGCTGCTGCTATCCGCCGGACTCACCATGATTACAGAGTCGCCTTTGCCGGGTTGTCGCCGGTTGAAATTTTGCCTGCGATGGAACGCTGGCGGCAAACGCCTGCACCTGAACTCGCGAAGGCAAGCGGCCAACGAAAGCTCGTGGTTCTGATTCCAGAGATTGACGAATTTGGCGATGAATTCGCTGCAGCGGTCGGTCGCTTCGAGAGGCCAACCTCGCCAGGTCAAAGCCAGAAACTGACTTCCTGCCAGGCCCTGCTTCAGCTTCTGGAGTACTGGGGCGTTCGGCCGGCTCGAATTCTTCATTTCGTCGGTGGCCGCATATCGGCGGAACCTGAGGGCAACGATGCTGTCAGCGAGCGAAAACACGAACTCACGCTGGAAGAAGTAAGAAGCAGTGGAAGCGACTTCCTCGATTTGACGCGCGAGAACTTCTTGACTCGTTTAGCGCCGCTTTCACGCGGGACTGTCCTTTCAGGTTTTTCATCCTCCGAGCCGGCGGACTTAGCTCCACTCCGAATGGCCGCAGAACTTTACGGGATCGGCTATCCGCTGGCGTGGCGCAAAATCTATCCTGGTCCGGTCAGGCAGGTGAGTTTTCCACGCTATCCCTGGCAGCGCCAGGAATGCTGGCCGGAATTTCTTAGCACTCCATCCGCGTCGAGGACGAAGCCTGTCACTTCGGCACACCAGCCTGTACCGTCGCTGAACGGCAGCGTGCGCGCCCTTCTGGCCCGCTTCACCGGACTTCCGGTGCACGAGATTCGACCCGACGCCTCGCCCGGCGAGTTAGGCATCGATTCACTGATGACCCTGGAGTTGCAGGAAGAACTCAGGCGGATTTCTGGAACGTTCCTCCCGGTGGAGACACTGGTGGGTGTGAAGAGCGTCAGCGAGCTCGAGCGATTGCTTCGGGGCGAAGCGGAGGATTCTGCGGCTCGGCAGCAGACTAGAACTGCCATCCAAGGTTCGAACCGTGAGCCGCGGCGCTCCACCGACATTCGGGAAGCTTCGCTTGCCGACTACGAGAAGATCGCTGCTTTGCTTCTGCGCAACGGCCTCGAGGCCAGAACTCGCGAGGAATGGGAACACCTCTGGATCAACAATCCGGTATATAAGCGCCTTCGAAGCTGGCCAGTGGGATGGATCGTAACGAAGGATCTGGAGGACGGCGCGGAGATCGTCGGCTTTCTCGGAAACATCCCGGTGAGCTACCATTTTCGCGGACGTGAAATCCTCGCCTCGAGCCTGCACGCGCTCACGCTCGATGCATCCCACCGGGGCCACGGATTGCTGCTGCTGAACCGCCTGTTGGAATCGGCTCCCGAGGTGGAATGTTTTGTCGGCAGCACCGCCAACGCAAATTCTTCGAAGGTCCTTGATCGGCTCGGTGTGCCCCGCGCTCCCGCCGGCGATTGGGAAAACGCCGTATTTTGGATCACCAACTATGACGGTTTCGTGAACAGCGCCATCTCCAGAAAAGGCTGGCCCGGCTCACTGGCGGGCTTCGCATCGCTTGGCTTGAGGACGTATGACAAGCTCTCGAAAGTTTCCTGGCCCAGCCAGAATCATCCATTGCAGCAGCAAGAGAATTTCGATGAACGATTTGACGTGTTCTGGCAGGAATTGCAGCAGGCTTATCCCAACCGTTTCCTGGCCACGCGCTCGCGCGAAGTCCTGGACTGGCATTTCAAGTTTTCATTGGCGCAAAACCGGGCTTGGGTGGTCACCTATGAAATCGGCTCTCGCGTGCTTGCCTATGCGATTTTTCACCGCCAGGACTATCACGAAATTAACTTGAAGAGAGTTCGTCTGGTCGACTATCAGTCGCTTCCCGGATTTGGCGATGCTCCGGCCACTGCTTCAGACGAGGTGCTTGCATCCATGCTGGCCTGGGGATTGCGCGAGTGCGGCGCCCAGGGCATCCACATGCTTGAAGCATTCGGGTTCCGTCCTGACAAGCAGCGGATCATCGATCGCCTGGCTCCGCACCACCGGAAGCTCGCATCCTGGACTTACTTCTACAAAGCAACCTCTGCCGCTCTGCAAGATGCTTTGCAGGATCCGCAGGTGTGGGACCCGTCGCAGTTCGACGGGGATGCCAGCCTGTGATGCGCGAGTCAACTGCCAACCACTAATGGCGCAGGTATGACAGAGTTTTTCTGGCAAACCTGGCCTCAACAAAGAAACCAGAACCCGAATTCCAGTAGGCGATCTCTAATTTCCGTCGAGCGCGGCCAATGGCCACCCATCCTTCCAGTCAAGGGTGGAGATCTGCAGAAAGGGATGTCCTGTAGTCGCGTCATAGGCGTGAAAGACAATGATGTCTGCATCCTTCTGCAGCAAGATCGACTCGCCGCCCGGTCCCAGCCAGCGCTTGTTCCCAGTCAGCAGTGGGCTTCCTCCGCCCTCCAACATCGGCTTTCCGCCCTTGTCGAGGTAGGGCCCAGTCACGCTCGGCGAACGACCGACCATGGTCTTGTAAGTGCTCTTAGTCCCACGGCAGCATAAGTCGAAGGAAACGAAAAGATAGTAGTAGTCGGCATGATGAATGATGAAGGGCGCCTCGATAGCCTGCCAATTCGGGGGCAAACCCGGGGGCGGAGGGGGAGGACTGTCAGGTCGTTCCCGACTGGCCAAAGAATACAGGCGGGTATCTTCAGTCGACAGTTTCCCTGTCTTGCGACCGAGTTTCCGCATCTTGATTCCGCTCCAGAAGCTGCCAAACGCCAGCCACGCTTGTCCTTCTGTGTCCAAGATCAGGTTCGGATCGATGGCATTGAAGTCGTCGCCCGCCTGGGATTCCAGCACGAGTCCCGCATCCACCCAATGGAACTGCGGGTTGTTCGGATCCAAGGTTTTGTTGGTCAGCAGTGCGATGCCCGAGGTGTTCTTGCCGAACGCGGAGAAGGCGTAATACAGGTGATATTGCCCGTCGAAATAGGAAATGTCGGGCGCCCAGAGTTCTTTGGTGTACGGACTTTCCTTCTGAATCCACTGGGGAATGCCCGGCAGGACATAGCCGCATCGGCTCCAGTGATGGAGGTCGGGGGAACAACGAATCGGCAGTTCTCCATCCCGCTTCGGCTCGGTCGCAGTGGCAAACAGATACCAACTGCTTCCGTCTTTGGCGATCGAAGGGTCGTGAGTTCCTTCGACATCACCGGTGACGCTGACGACCTGAGGCAGGCCGGAAGCCGGCGATTGTCCTCGACTGGCGGTTGTGGAGAATGTGATCGCGAGTACCGCCGCACAAAGAATCAGAACAATCATTTCCACTCTCATGCTGTATCCCTCCGAAGGAGCTGCAACATTAGTTTGCCACTGGCAACTGCGCTGAACGTTTCCCAATCTTCCTGATCTTCCTAAAGGTTGTCTATGATTTTCGACCACACGGAACCAGTAGCACACGGTGTATTACAGTAGACTTCTTTTAGATACAACGAGATAAAGTGCCCGTTGCGGAGGGCGTTGCGGCACTGGATATGGGCCGCCAGCCGATTTTCGGATGACAACAGGAAGGCTTGCGTGATACACCAAGGCTGTGACAAAGGGGGTAGATTCGATGGCTGTGGCATCTTCCGATTCAGCCCCGCATGTGGATTCCGCAAAAGGACGCCCGCCTGTCATTGAAGAGTCGGACAAGGAAGAAGTGGACAAGTCGGCAGTTCTCCAGGAACTGAAAAACATTCTCGCCAGCCCGTCTTTTCGGAATAGCGGCCGCAGTAAGCAATTCCTCTCCTACGTCATCCAACATAAGCTTGAAGGGCATGATGGATTGCTGAAGGAACGTAGCATAGGAGCGGATCTGTTCCACCGTCCGGCGGACTACGCCACCGGCGACGATCCGGTGGTTCGAGTGCAGGCTGGCGAGGTACGGAGGCGCCTCGAACAGTATTATCATGAGTTTTCCAAGCCCTCCGAAGTACGCATCGACCTTCCGGTGGGAACCTATGTTCCCGAAATTCACCACACTCCCGTCGGGTTGCCAGTTGCGGCTCCAAGTCCCACTGCGCCTTTCCCGCTGACTGGGCCCCGACGTAATGAGTGGAAGGCGGTTGCCTGGACGGCGCTGGCCATTAACCTGGCGCTCATCGTGGTCCTGGTCGCTCCCGTCATCCATCGCAAATTGGCCCGACCCTCACCCTTGCAGCAGTTTTGGGCCCCCGTTTTTTCCACTTCGCAACCCGTGCTCATCTATCTACCTAAGCCCGTTCTGTATCGTCCGTCATTCTCGCTCTACGACAAATTCGCGAAGACCCATCCCGGAACTTTCCAAACCCAAGTGGAGAGGTTTGACCAACCGCTGCCCCTGGATCCGGATGAAAAGATCCTGTGGAAAGACATGCTTACCTACCCCGATTTCGGTCTGGTCACCGGCGATGTTTACGCCACGTTTCGAATTTCAGAGGCGTTAACCCGGATCGGCAAGCCCAGCCAGATCAGAATCGGCAACGAATCATCGTTCGACGAGCTGCGCACTTCTCCCGCGCTGCTGATTGGAGCGTTCAGTAATCGGTGGACGATGGAAATGACATCCGACCTGCGTTTCGTTTTTGAAGAGAAGGACGGTATTCTCTGGATCCACGACCAAAGCGCTGCGGACAAAAGGTGGTTCTGCCGCCTGGGACTGCACCGGGAAGTGGTCGAGGACTTTGGAGTCGTCACCCGCTTACTGGACTCCAAGACCGGGCATTCGGTGGTCAGTGTGGCAGGAATTACGGCACCGGGCACCGACGCTGCGGCGCAGTTCGTCTCCGACCCCGAATACTTGTCGGAACTGGCCAAGACCGCGCCTCCCGGATGGGAGAAGAAAAACATGCAAGTGGTGGTGCAGACCTCGGTTATCGATGCAGGGGCAAGCCCGCCTCACGTGGTTGCTGCTTACTTCTGGTGAAGCTGCCGGCGTGACCAGCCCCTGAAAGCAAGTTTCCCGATCCGTCCTCGTCCGCGCGTCTCCGAAGTTCTGCTGAACTGCCTTCACATTTTCACCCCTTGAGCACACGCGAAGAGATTCGCACCCGTGCGAGTTGCTTTCCGGATCACAAATCGAGGGGGCGCCGCGAGCTGGTTGATCTTTGGCAGGCTTGAATCTATGTCACTGCAGGTAAAGGGTTTAGATTGAAGAGTCAACCGTAACATACCGTATGCATACCGTGTGCTACTCGAAAAGAGGGGTGGCGGGGGTTCATATGAGTCCGCGTTCGTAAAGCAAACGTTTACTCGGAGTCCCCGTTCGAACCGAGCAACTGATGAAGAGGCCCCGCATCCGGCTCGCCCATGTTCGTCGCAGCCCTGTTCGACGCCGCCTCGTTTGCCGCAGTGACGATCGTCGCAGCCCTGCTCGTCGCAGCGATGCTCGTCGCAGCCCTTGCCGATCCATCCGGACCAGCAAGTGGCTGGTTGCTCTTCATTGTGTGTTCGCGCTCTATCCCCTGCAAAGCTGTGGCGGTGGCTCCTCGGCATCCTCCGGCTCAACGCCTCTGTCCATCACAACGACATCTCTTGCGGGCGGCACGGTTAATGAGTCGTACTCAGCCACGTTGACGGCCGCAGGTGGAACCGGCATCGGGTATAGCTGGAGCGTGTCTGCCGGGTTGCTGCCGGGAGGGATGACCTTGGCCAGCAGCGGCGTTCTCACAGGCACGCCGACCGCCAGCGGGACCTTCAATTTCACCGCCGCGGTTACGGATTCGTCACAGGCCTCGGCCGCCGCGAGTCTCAGTCTGGTCATCGCTGCTGCCGGTCCATTAACCAATTACGAATTCACCGGCGACACCTCGCCAGTACACGATCCCAGCATCATTCGGCAAGGATCGACATACTACGTCTTCTCCACCGATGCTTCTTCGAGTCAAGGCGGATTCATTCCCATTCGCTGCTCAACCGACAAGATTGCCTGGACTGCCTGCGGCTATGTTTTCAGTACCTTGCCGTCGTGGGTTGCTGGGGCAGCTCCGCAGGCCACGGAAATATGGGCGCCGGACGTCTCCTATTTCAACGGCACTTATCACGTCTATTACGCGGTTTCTTCTTTTGGATCGAATATTTCGGCGATCGGACTGGTCACCAACACCACGCTGGATTCCACGGATCCTAATTACAGCTGGGCCGATCAGGGCCTAATTTTGCAATCGTCCACTTCCGATAACTTTAACGCGATCGATCCCAACATACTCGTCGACGCCGGTGGGAACATCTGGCTCACCTACGGAAGTTTCTGGACTGGGATTTACCAGCAGCAGATTGATCCGGCATCCGGGCAAATCGAATCCGGCTCGACCACCTACCACCTGGCCGAACGCGCCTCCGGTGTGGCGAACGATCCAATCGAAGGCTCTTCGCTGGTTTATGAGAACGGGTACTACTATCTCTTCGTTTCATGGGACTACTGCTGCGAGGCAGATCCCGCGCAAAGCGACTACAAAATTGTCGTGGGACGAGGAACCAGCCCGAATGGACCATTCCTCGACGAGAGCGGCGTGGATATGGTGGCGGGCGGCGGAACGATCCTGCTGCAGGGGGATACGACCTGGGCCGGGCCGGGCGGGCAAACCGCGTATATCGATGCGACGGATGGCGATCTGATCGTGTTTCACGCGCTGAACCTGTCGCAAAACGGCCTGGACTACTTGTTTGTCCGATCGCTGACCTGGTCGAACGATTGGCCAGTCATCGGAATAACGACCGGAACCTCGGCGGTCGCGGGTTCCCTCAAACGTGCGCCATTGCTGTCGAATCGATGAAGGGCGATTAGATTTTGGTTCGGAGACCTGCAGCTTCAGGGAGACTCTGATGACACAAGACGTGCAACGGCTAATTCGCAGAAATTTTCGTTCATTCTTCTGTTATCCCGCTCTGGTCCAGAGTCGGCGTTGGGTCGCGGGAATGGCTCTATTCACTTTGCTCCTGGCCGGATTGCCCGCCCTCGCGCAGTTAGACACGGGCTCGGTCAGCGGTGTGGTCACCGATGCTTCCGGAAGCGCAGTCAAGGATGTCATGATCACCGCGAAGGAAACCAGCACGGGCACAACTTACCGGACCGTAAGTTCCTCCACGGGATACTACGTATTCCCTTCGGTGCGCAGCGGCACCTACGAGGTGAGGGCGGAGCCCTCCGCCAGCTTCAAAACCGCAGTCTACACCGGTGTGGTCGTGACCGTCGCCTCCCACGTTGGCCGCGATATCGCGCTGACGGTGGGGGCTGCGTCGGAGACCATCAGCGTGACGGCCGATACGTTGGGGTTGGAGACAGAGAGTTCGGAGGTTGACGCTACGATTACCACGGACCAAGTCTACGATCTTCCCCTGGCGGTGACGGGCAACTTGCGTTCGATCTCTTCGCTGGAGTTTCTGGTCCCGGGTGCGGTCGGTCCTGGAACATCTTCCGGCGGGTCCGCGTTCCAAATGACCAAGATCGCCGGCGGTCAAACCGAAGGAACGGACTACCTGGTGGATGGCATCACGACCAATCGGCAGGAGAACGGGTCGGGATCGTTCGACATCATCGCACCCTCAGTGGAATCGATTCAGGAGTTTCACGTTGACATTTCCGGAATGTCGGCGGAATTCGGCAGAACCACCGGCGGGCTGGCGAATTACAAAACGCGCTCCGGAACCAACGACTATCACGGCGCGGCGTTTGATTATTACAAGAATGCAGTGCTGGACGGCAACAACTGGTTCAACAACGGCTACCTCGCACTGAATCCCGCGGATAGCGAGTTGCTCAAGCGGCCGCCCGACACCAAGAACAACTACGGCGTTTCATTCGGTGGTCCATTGCGGATTCCCGGGTTGTACGACGGTCACGACAAGACCTTCTTCCTGTTCAGCTTCGAGCAGTTGCTCTATCACACCGGCGCTTCCGTGACCTCGAATATTCCAACTCCTGCCGAACTCGGCAGTAACGGGCAATACTTTGATTTCTCGTCCACGCTGGGCGGCCCGATCCTCGACGGCAACGGAAACCAACTGTACGGAGGCTGCAATAACTCGATACCGGTGTACTACGGTGAAATCTTCGATCCTGCGCAAGAATCGAACGACTGCAACGACACGCCGTTCCCCAACAACCAGATCCCGATCAACCGCGAGAGCCAGGTGGCGAAGAACGTGCTGCAATACATGCCCGCGCCGAATCTCTCGGGCGGGACCAACAATTTTGTCTACAGCACGACCGACAGCATCGCGCAAACGGTGTTCAGCATACGCATCGACCAAAACCTGGGGCAGAAGCACAAGATCTGGGGTTTCTTCAGCGACCGGGAAAATTCCGACCATGGCAACGGCGCCAACCTGCCCCCACCTTTGACCTCAGCCGGCGGCGGCGCAGTGGATCAGTATGGCAAGCTGGCGCGCGGGGGATGGGATTGGGTCGTAAGCCCGGCAGTGGTGAATTCGTTGACCTTCGGCAGCAACCGCTCCAACAACTATAACCTCTCCGCGGCCGCGCGCATGGGACAAGACTGGGATAGCAAGCTGGGAATTGCCAACGGCTCCGGTCCGGTCTTCCCCGGATTTGAGTTCGTCAGCAGTCCCTATCCGAGCTTCGGCGAGAACGACGACGCACAGGACGTGGACAATACCATCGCGCTGAACGACATTGTTCACTCGCAGCATGGCGCGCACAGCCTCAGCTTCGGTGGCGAGGTGCAATATCACCAATATTCTTTCGTCAGCAAGATCGGAGGCACCTGCAGCGGCACGTCTGGCTGCTACAGTTTCTGGCCCAACCAGACCGCATCGGATACCACGTACTGGGGACGCGACGGCAATGCGTTCGCCGCCTTCCTCGTGGGGCAAGCGGGCACGACTAACGCACTCAACCAGATTCACGCGCCGCGCTGGATTACTCACACCACGGCGCTTTTTGCGCAGGACAACTGGAAGGTGAAAACCAACCTTACCCTCAATCTCGGACTGCGCTGGAGCTTTGACACCCCACGCCACGAAGCGGACGGGGACACAGCCATCTTCAGCCCAACCACTCCCAATCCGGGCGCGAGCGGCTTCCCAGGTGCCTTGGTTTTCGCCGGAAACGGACTCGGCCGCAACGGCAACACTGGGGAAACCTGGGCCAACACCTATTACAAGGACTTCGAGCCCCGCGTGGGATTTGCCTGGGCGCCCTCATTTGTGCGCAACTACGTCCTTCGCGGCAGTGCAGGTTTTTACTACGGGCCTCTGGTCTATGCCGACTTCGGCCAGGGAACGCTGCAAGGATTCACCGCCAACCAAACCCTGTTTACTGGAGATCCTCTTTCCGGTCCGCAGGTCGATGCCGGGTTGCCCGTGCTGCCGACCACTCCCGACCTCGATCCCACCCAGTCAAACGGCCAGGGGGTGGACTACATAGCGCCCGGCTTCGGGCGTCCGGCGAAGGTGGCGTCGTGGAACCTGGAAAACCAGTTCCAACTCATGCCTGATCTCTACTTCTCACTGGGATACATCGGCAACCACGCCGTCCGCCTGCACGGATTGCTCAACTATCCAAATGACATCCCGCAGAGCGCTCTGAGTATGGGCACCTGTCTATTGTGGTGGGCGGTCGCACCCTGTCCCAACGGCTTCAGCTCGCCTCCGATTCAGCCCTATGTGGGCTTCTCCTGCGCAACCGGCTGCACCTATGGAATCAGCGAAGCGGTCGAGCAGGCTCTGCGCCCGTTCCCGCAGGTAGGCTACATCAACGAGGACAGTTACCTGCAGAACGTGGGGCAGTCCAGTTACGACGCACTGGAAGCCAAACTGGAACGGCGCTTCCACAATGGTCTGAATGTGCTGGTCTCCTACACCTTCTCGAAGACGATCACCGATGCGGACAGCATTCAGCCTTACTACAGCACTCTGCAAAGTCAGGGTGGAACGCAGAATCCCTATGACCTTAGGGCTGAAAAGGCGGTCAGCAACCAGGACGTCCCGAACAATTTTGTCGCGAGCTATATTTATGAACTGCCGGTGGGCCGTGGTAAGCGATTTCTGGCGGGCGCTCCCGCTCCGGTCAACGCGATCATCGGCGGTTGGAGGATCAGCGGCGTGAATCGATACCTGAGCGGACAGCCGATCAGCTTTTTTGGCGCCAATGGCATTCCGGGCTTCGATAATGGCATTCGTCCGAACCGTGTGCCCGGTCAAGCCGTGCGGCGGCAGGGCTCATTCAATCCCTTCTTGTTCAGCAACAGCGGCACTACCGGCTACGACCCGACATCGGGAGCATGCACCACCGGATACTGGAACTGCGGCGCTTTTGCCGACCCTAACCCGAATCCCGGGGTCGACGTTCCCTATGTCTTCGGCAATATGCCGCGCAACTCTGCGGACATACGTTCGTTCCCCTTCTACGACGAGGACGTGAGCCTTGCCAAGACGTTCGCAATCACTGAACGGGTCAAAGCGGAATTCCGCGGAGAGTTTTTCAATGTGTTCAACCGTCACGTGTTTAACAAACCGGATTCCGGAGTCCAGGACACGAGTTTCGGCCAGGTTGGCAGCACGCTTCTTGGGCCGAGAAATGGCCAGTTCGTGCTTCGCATCAACTTCTAGCAAGATGGGTGTCCGTGAGGGGGTCTGAGAGGCTATGCCTCGGGACGCGACCCCAATCATTGCAACAATTCTGCCACCGTCATTTCAGATGATGCGGTCACGTGATGCTCTGCGGCCAGTTCCTGCTTTCCTTTTCCGGATCGGCTATGCTTACTGATGTGTTCGGTCACTGGTTGCGATCCCTGACAATCGCGCTGGTCCTACAGCTCTGCTGCCAGATAGGAATTGCGCAAGACGGCGATGCGAAGACCTGGTTCGAGCAGGGAAACGACGCGATCCGAAAAGGCGATGCCACCGCCGCCGTCCGTGATTTTCAGGAATTCCTTCAGCTGCGGCCCGAATCGGCGGAAGGCTATTTCAACCTGGGTCTCGCCTTGCAGTCCGCCGGCCAATTGGAGGATTCGCTTACCGCGCTGCACAAAGCCGCATCTCTGCAACCCGGCTTGCATGGTGTGCAGCTGTTCACCGGCATCGTGAGCTACAAGCTGAACCGGCTCTCCGCTGCTCATGACGAACTCGTAAGCGAGACGCGGCTCGAACCCAGAAACGCGGCGGGCTGGATGTGGCTCGGCGTGGTGGAGTTAGCTCGAGAACATGCCGATGCCGCTGCGGCCGCGCTCGACAAAGCCGTTGCGCTCGACCCTACCAACCTGGACATTCTGTACCATCGCGGCAGGGCCCACCTGCTGATTTCCAAAGAGAGCTACTCGGCGATGTTCAAGCTTAATCCAGACTCGTCGCGCGTCTATGAAGTGCTGGGGCAGTCCGATGCCGAGGCCTACCGTCCAGACGAGGCTATTGCCGATTTTCAGCTCGCGATTCGTGCCGCGCCGCACCAGCCGGGGTTGAACGAAGAACTCGGCGACGCCTGCTGGACAGCCGGCAAGTTCCAGGAAGCCGATGATGCGTATGCTCAGGAGATCAAGAACGACGCCAGCAATGCCGTCACCCTGTACAAGCTGGGCAGCCTGCGCGTAACTCGCAGTGATGCGGCCAGCGGCGTGCCGCTGTTAGAGCGGGCGCTGGCTCTCGATCCGACAATCAGCGATGCGCACTACTACCTGGGGAAAGGCGAAGTGGCGTTGGGCAAGAATGAGCTGGCTATCGAACACTTCCGGCAGGCGACCAATCCACGAGGAACGGAACAACTCAGGATTATGTCGTGGTATCAGCTGGCAATACTGTATCGAAATCTCCATCGCACTCAGGAAGCCGGGGAGGCACTCGCTGCCTTCGTCAAGATGAAAGCGGCGCGAGATCAGAGACAACAGAACAAGTTTGAGGAGCAGGGCCGGCGGCGCGATCAACTGCCGCGGCAGGAAACGATTCCGGCCACAGCCGATCCCCCATAGCTTTCGGAATTCGATTTTCACTTTATGCTGCAAGAACGATGGATGCAGGAAGTGCTCGGAGCAATGCTGTCAGCCGGCGTCTTGCTCACAGCGCCGTTGTCGGCGCAGACGCGTTCCGGCGCCCCGGATCCATCCGTGCCGCAGGAATCGACCGCACATGCTGGCATGGCCACCGGCGGAGTTCATCCCGCGGAATTCGACAGAGAACATCGTCCGATCACGGCTGGTGGTTTCGTAACGACCGGACCGGTGATCTTCTTGAATGCCGCTAAAGAAGCCGGCCTCACTACCTGGCATCACGAGGCTGGCGCTCCTGACAAGCGCTTCATTTTAGAAGCCAATGGCGCGGGCGTTGCCCTGCTTGATTATGACAATGATGGCTGGCTCGACATCTACATGGTGAACGGCACAACTTATGACGCTTTAGATGGCAAGGCTACTCCGCCCCACGCCGCCCTCTTTCATAATAACCACGACGGAACGTTCACCAATGTGGCCGCCCAAGCCGGTGTAACCAACGACCGCTGGGGCTATGGTGCGGTGGTCGCAGATTATGACAACGACGGCTGGCCCGACCTCTATGTTACTAACTACGGGAAGAACCGGCTCTATCACAACAATCACGATGGCACCTTCACCGACGTAGCGGAGAAAGCTGGCGTAGCTCTCGGCTCATGGTCAACCGGCGCAACCTTTGGTGACTACGACGGCGATGGCCGCCTGGATCTGTTCGTCGCCGGCTATCTCGAATACGATGTCAGGCAGCCGCCGGTGTCGGGCTCCAAGGCCATGCACTATAGTTCCTGCCAATTCCGCGGCGTGCCCGTGATGTGCGGCCCGCAGGGAATCCGCGGGGAACTCGACCATCTTTTCCATAACAACGGCGACGGCACCTTCACCGATGTCAGTGAGAAACTCGGAGTCAGCAACCCTCACCGCTACTATGGTCTTGGGGCTCTATTCGTCGATGTGAACAATGACGGCAAGCCCGATCTCGTCGTCGCCGATGACTCCACTCCGAACTATCTATACATCAACAAAGGGAATGGTACGTTTGAGGATCAGAGTTATGCCAGTGGCTTCGCCCTGAATGGGGACGGCCGCGAAATGGCGAACATGGGCATCGCCGCCGGCGATTACCAGAACAACGGGCACATGGATCTCGTGACCACTACGTTCTCTGACGATTACAAAGTTGTCTTCGAAAATGATGGGACAGGAAATCTTAACGACGTCAGTTACAAGGTCGGGGTCGCGATCCCAACCATCCCCTTCGTTGGTTTTGGCGATGGATTCCTGGACTTCGACAACGATGGCTGGAAGGATTTGCTGTTTGTCGATGGCCACACGTACCCAGAGGTAGACAAGGAAGCGTGGGGTACGTCCTATGCGCAGCGCCCGCTGCTCTTCCATAACCTACAACACGGAAAATTTGAGCTGATGCCTGCCGTCGAAGGAACGGGTCTGGCGGCCGTCACCGTCGCCCGCGGGGCTGCTTTTGGGGATCTGTTCAACAACGGCAAGATCGATGTCGTCATCAACAATGTCGATCAGGTTCCAGTACTGCTTCGCAATGTGAATCCGGATCACCATCACTGGGTGGAACTGAAGCTCATCGGAGGGTCCAAGAGCCCGCGCGATGCTGTGGGCGCCACCGTATACCTGACTGCCAGTGGCATGCGCCAGCGCGGCGACGTGCTCAGCGGCGGCAGCTATCTGTCGTCCAACGACTTCCGCGTGCACTTCGGACTGGGCGACGTCGCCACGGTCGATCATGTCGAAATCCATTGGCCGAGCGGGGCGGTGGAACAGCTCAAGTTATCCGCGGTGGACCGCATTCTGATCGTGGAAGAGGGCAAGGGAATAACCGAAGATCCCTGTCGGCACTGCGGCCAGGGCAGGGCCAACTAGAACTTAGTTGCCGCACGCCATTGCATAAGGTTGAGAAGGGTGGTGCGCAGCCGCAAGCAACTGAGTTTTTCAATGTGCGCCCCGGATCTCGTAAGTTGTTGAAAGTTCGTGCAAGTTGTTGAAGATTGGTGTAAGTGATTGAAAAGTCGTAGAGGGCCTCTAGCGTCCCGCTAGAGGCATAACTTTTCGCGTTATGGCCCTGACCACGGGCGCGGCAATAATTATCGACGCCAGGGCCGTTTCCGGCCCCGCAATGGGCATCCTGGAGATTGGCCGGGACGCCTTTGAGCGTACCTCGGCCGTCCTGCCTCGAAATCGTCTCATTTTGCTACACTTTAAATACATCACTGTGCATACACGAATGCATGTACAAACAAAATACGAATGTCAGTTTGCCGCTGTCATGCATTTATCCTTGTGATCTCAATTGTGTCATCCTGAGGCGCGCTCTTTGCGCCGAAGCATCCGCGGAATGCCAAAACGTACGGAAGCCTCCTATGTTTCGCCGGGCCCGCGACCGGCGCTCAGGGCGTCATTTTTCCTTTCTCAAGATAGTTTTGTGCTGGAACGCCAAAGGCGTCCGCGACTCGATTGAAAAATGCGAACATGGCCGTGATGTAGACGGCTTCCGCAATCTGATCTTCATTCCAGCCTGCGTCTCGAAGCTTCTGCACGTCCTCAGAGGTAGAGCGATAAGCGGCCTCGGTAATCAGCCTGGCATAATCCAACAACAGACGCTCCGCCACGCTGAGGCCGGCTTCATCCAATTTGCCCTCGAGAATTGCGGCTACGCATTGATCGGTGGCTCCCTGAACACGCAGGAAGTAAGCGTGGCTGTCCAGTCAATAAGGACATCGATTGAGGTAAGAGACGTAGCTGGCGATCATCTCTTTGTGCCGGCGAGTGAGGTGCCCTTCGGAGAAATGGATGGTGTTTGAGAACTCGACCACCTGACGCAGGAAGTCCGGACGCGCACCGAAGCACTTGATGATGCCGGGCACTTGCTGCCTCCCGGAACCGGCACGCCAGACATCATAGGCGGCGGCAGTGTCACCGGTAGCTTCGGC
>Ga0302324_100002691_pt1 | contig 40603 bp, 32 predicted proteins | sample Palsa_T0_1_FD_201949 | JGI IMG/M metagenome (GOLD analysis project Ga0302324, IMG submission 201949) | Peat permafrost microbial communities from Stordalen Mire near Abisko, Sweden - Palsa_T0_1 | ecosystem: Environmental > Terrestrial > Soil > Palsa > Peat permafrost | place: Sweden: Abisko...
GCAGGCCCAGATTGACCAGGAACCACCCGGTCGCGCAGCGCACCGAGCGGCGTCGGGGGGCGTGACGTTCGGGCTTGGGGACGGTCATGCGGGGTCGCCGGGCTTCGACGAGATGCGCTCGAGCGATGGCTTCGGCAGTTGCGGGGTTCATGGCGTCCTCCTCCTTAGTGGAATCCTCACGATGAGTCTTGTCACAAGAATACTTGTCACAAGGAGTCTTGTCAAGGGCGCCCCGGGTCCGCCGCGGTCGGCCGGATATGCGTACGCTGGAGGCGACAGGTCTGACCGGGACACCCACATCGGGTCGTCGTCGACGTCGGAATTGGAAGGATCGGAATGAACGCCTCGGACAAGTGTCGTGTCGACGAGTGCGATCGCCGGGCTGCCGCATCGATAGTGCGGGACCATCTGCCTGGGCCTCTTCCCCTCTGTCTGGTTCACACGGAAGACTTCCGGATGAACGGCGAGGGATGGAACATCGCTTGGGACCGGGCCTTGGCGGAACCGACGTCGGTGACGGTGGCGGTGGCAGCCGTCGTTGGCCGCCAGACCCCGGTCCCCGTGGCGACGCCACCGGCGCCGTCGCCTGACTCAACGGTGCAGCGGGTGAAGTCCCGTCTCACGGCGAGGCGAAACAGCCGCCGATAGGGTAGGGCGCGCCTCATGACGCGCCCCCAGATCTGCGCCCGCTTCGACGACCTCACCTCCGAGGGATCGGCGTTCGAGCTACGAGGAGTGGCTGCCGAGATGGAGGCGGGCAGCCTCGGGGAGGTCCGTGACGTCGTCGCGGCCGCCGAACAGGCAGCCCGATCCGGCGCCTGGGTCGCCGGCTTCGTGGCCTACGAGGGCGCCCCCGCCTTCGACCCGGCCCTGACAGTCAGGCCCCGTGGCGGACCCCTTCCCTTGGCCTGGTTCGGTGCCTTCGACGAGCGGGTGGATGTACCGCCGATCCGGCCGCCAGCCGCAGACAGGGGCAAAGGGCGCTGGCGTCTCGACTGGACGGCCGAGCAACACGCTAGAGCGGTGGCCCACATCAAGGACCTGCTCGCGGCCGGCGAGACCTACCAAGTGAACCTGACGGTGCGAGCCAGAAGCGTCGTCGAGGACCCCCTTGCCCTCTACGCCGGTATGGCCCACGCCCAAGGTGGGGCCTACAACGCCTACTTCGAAACGCGAACCCACGCCATCGTGTGCGCCTCACCCGAGCTGTTCTTCGAACGAAAAGACGGGACCGTGGTGACCCGGCCCATGAAGGGCACTCGGCCCAGGGGTCGCTGGCCGGCCGAGGACGGCGCCCAGGCTGACGCCCTGGTCGACTCGGCCAAGGATCGAGCCGAGCACATCATGATCGTCGATCTGCTCCGCAACGACCTGGGTCGCCTGGCCCGGCCGGGGACCGTCACCGTCGACGACTTGGCCACGATCGAGCGGTACCACACGGTGTGGCAGCTGACGTCGACGATCAGCGCCCAACTGGTGGCGGGCGCCGGCCTCGTCGATATCTTTGCGGCCCTCTTCCCGTCTGGGTCGGTCACGGGGGCGCCCAAGCCGCGGACCATGGCGCGCATCGCCGATCTGGAAGACCGTCCTCGGGGGGTCTACTGCGGGGCCGTCGGTTATCTGGCGCCCGACGTCGACCGCGGCCCGGCTCGCTTCGCCGTCGCCATCCGCACGGCCACCGTCGACAAAGTCACTGGCGAGGCGGAGTACGGCTCCGGAGGCGGGATCACCTGGTCGTCCGACGCCGGCGCCGAATGGGAGGAGGTGCGCCACAAGTGCGCCATCCTCGATCCACCGGTGCGGCCCCCGGGTCTGTTCGAGACCCTACGAGTCGAACCCGACGGACGTCCCGTCAACCTCGAACGGCACCTGGACCGCCTGGAATCGTCGGCCGGCTTCTTCGCCATCCCCTTCCAACGCGAGCGGGTCGACAAAGAGGTGCGGGCCGCGTGCAGGGCCGCTCACCGCCCCCAACGGGCCCGGGTCAGCCTGGCAGCCGGCGGCGCCCTGACGGTCTCGTTGAGCGAGTTTCCGGCGGTGACGCCCGGCCCGGTGCGCCTGGGTCTGGCGAACCAGCCGGTCGACAGCCAGGACAGGCGGCTCTTTTTCAAGAGCACGGATCGCCGCCGCTACGAGGAAGCCCGGGCGTCCCGTCCCGACGTCGACGACGTGATCCTCTGCAACGAGCGCGGCGAGGTGACCGAGACCACCATCGCCAACCTGGCAGTCCACCTCGACGGGCGGTGGTGGACCCCGGCGCTGCCCTGCGGGCTGCTCCCGGGCGTGGAGCGGGGACGGTTGATCGATGTCGGGGAGTTGGCCGAACGGGTGATCACCGTCGACGAGGTGCGGCGGGCCCGCCGGCTGGCGGTCATCAACTCGCTGCGAGGATGGCGCGCCGCCATCCTGGTGGACGCCGCTACCGGCGCAGGAGATCCCTGGCGATGTGGGTGATCTGGATCTCGTCGGTGCCAGCGTAGATCTGCAGGACCTTGGCATCACGGGCGAGTTGCTCGACTCGGAACTCGGACATGTAGCCGTTGCCTCCGAAGAGCTGCACCGCTTCCATCGCCACCTCCGACGCGGCCCGCGCCGAGTACAGCTTGAGGGCGGACGCCTCGGCCAGGGTCAGGCTGCGACCGGCCTGGGTCATCTCCAGGTAACGGAACACCAGGTTGTTGACGTTGAGGCGGGCCACTTCCATGCGGGCCAGCTTGTCCTGGATGAGCTGGAACTCGCCGATGGGCTTGCCGAACTGCACCCGGTCCTTGGCGTAGGCAACGGACAGCTCCAGGCACTGCTCGATGATGCCGAGGGCCATGCCGGCCACGCCGACCCGCTCCTGGGCAAAGGTGGTCTTGGCTCCCTCCCGCCCGCCGGCGGCGACGTCCTCGGTCTCGCCGATCAGCCGGTCCCGGCCGACGCGTACGTCGGTGAGGAACAGCTGACCCGTGGGGGAGGAGTGCATGCCCATCTTGCGCAGGGGCTTGGACTGCTCGAGGCCGGGCATGCCGCTTTCGAGCACGAAGCTGAGCACCTTGCGCTCCGCCGGCGGGTTGCCCTCGTCCAGCTTGCAGATGAACACGATGACGTCCGCGTAGGGACCGTTGGTGATAAACGTCTTCGATCCGTTGAGCAGGTACTCGTCGCCGTCGCGCCGGGCCGTGGAGAGCATGGACCCGAAGGCGTCCGACCCCGAGCCCGGCTCGGTGATGGCCCAGGCCCCGACCTTGGTCAGGGTGAGCAGGTCCGGTACCCACCGTTGGCGCTGCGCCCTGGTGCCCTTGGCGTTGATGGCGGCCGAGGTGAGGCCCACCGACACCCCGAGGGCCGTGACCATACCGGGGCAGTACCGGGACAGCTCGATGGTCGGGATGAGCGTCATCGCCGGGTCGGAACGGCCGCCCTCCTCGTCGCCGATGGCGGCCAGTTCGTCCCCGCCGGCCGCCGTCCGGCCCCCGCCGGCGGCCTCGGCGGCGGTTTCCCGTTCGAGTCGCTTGGCGAACGAGGCCCGAGCGGCAACGTCGATACCGAAGGTGGCGAACATCTTCCGCAACACGTCGTAGGGGGGCCGGCCCTCGTGCTCGAAGGCGTCCAGCTCGGGGACGATCTCCTTCTCGATGAACTGGCGCAGCGCGGTGCGCATCATTTGATGTTCCTCAGACCATTCGAACATCGGTCCCCTCCGTCTCGTGTCGGGCACCGACGAGCGTAGGTGGCGGGCAACCCCGCGGGAAGGATGGACGGCTAGGCCGTCACCGCGAACGCCTCAGTGGTGCCCTCGATTGGCGACGTGGTACTGCCCGCGGTCTTGGCATCGCCGCGGTACCTGATGCGGTAGCTGCCGGGTCGGGTGCCGGCCGGGATGTCCCAAGTGATGGTGATCCGCGACGCCGAGCGGCCCAGGGGGGCCCAGCGGAACTTGGTGGACCAGTCGCCATCGTCCGCTACCGTGTCCCAGCCGTCATCGCCGGCGTGTTGGATCTCCAGGTAGGTGCCGCCCCGGCGCAAGTTGTTGTTGGGGTAGGCGCCGGCGAACACCGCCGTCACTCGCTGGCCGGCGGTATAGGCGGCGCCGGGCGCGGTCATCACCGCGCCGAACCGATGCCCTGGAGGAGGGTCGTCGAGGGGGCGACGGGCGCGGGCGGCCCGTCCGGGTGACAGGTCCGGGGGCGGCGGTCCGGGATCGCTGGGCTGGTCGTCGCGCATGGCCGTGGCGAGCCGAGCGGCAGTCTGTTGCAGCGCGGGCAGCTCCCATCGTCCGAACAAAGTGCTGCCGCCCTCGTAACGCTGGGCGTCGTACTCCTCCGGGGTGGTGACGTAATGGATGTAGGCGTTGCTATAGCCGGCGACGAGTACATCGTGCACGTCCACCCCGACGATCTCGGCGACGGTGCGCCGCAACCGCAGACCGGCGGTGATGGTGACCTCACCCGGTATACCGATGAGGTGGAGCCGGCCGATCCGCAGCAGCTGCACCGGCACCCGGGTCTGGACCATCGGCACCAGGTTGCTCAGCCGCCCGGGCAGCCCGGGCAGGGCGATGCCCTTCGGCGCTTGGGCGTCGCGAAGCCGGGGCATAACGCGATAGGCGGCGCGGGAAACGGCGTCGAAGACCGGGTTCCGGCCCGGGCGGAAACCCGGGAAGCCCCGCCCGTCCTCCCAGGAGCCGGCGAAGGCCGAGGCGCCGCCGGCGGGCGTGCCGGTCCGGTGCTCCCGGCCGTCGCCGGTCAGATCGGCGCCGACTGTCACCGCGGCCAAATCGATATAGATCAGGCGGCCCCCGACCCCACCGGTCAGGTTGACCGCCGGTTCGCCGAGCAGCCGGGCCGCCGCCTCGTACTGGCGCTCCCCGATGATCCGGGTGTTCTCGAGTTCGTCGTCCGTCGGTCCCCGGCCGGGCTGGAGCCGCAGGTTCGGCGTCATGTCACCCGCGTTCGTCTGGGCGAAGGCGGCCACGAACCCCGGCTGGACGGTATCGAGGTAATCGACGCCCTCGACGTGCCGCTCCCAGTGCAACGAGGCATACCCCTTGTTGTCGGAGCTGATGAGCCGGTTCTGGTTGGTCATGCTCGTGCAGTGCGTCGCGAACCAGTTGATCGCCCCCACCGCCCGGCCGTCGCGCTCGATGCGCAACAGCGTCGTCTGGGGATCGATGGCGTCGGGGAAAAAGAGGCGGTCAGCCTCGGGGTTCCGGTCGAACGCGATCTTCGACCGGTTGGCGCTGGCATCGAGCAGCTCGCCCCGGGTCAGCGCCAACGTCGCGGGCGCGATGTCGGCGTGGGCGTGCTCGACCGCCTCGACGATGCCGCTCACGATGGCGCCGAACGTGAGCGGGCGAAACCCGTGGGTGTTGGAATTGTAGAGACGGTGATGGGAGTAGCCACCCGGGCCGCAATGGGTGTGCGTGGCGGTGACGAGGACGTTGTCGTCGGTGTAGAGGCCGCCGTGGCGCGCCGCCAGGCGTCGCAGCACCTCTCGGTGCACGCTGCCGAACACCATCGGCAGGTCGTTGACGACGATCAGGACGCGCCGGCCGGTCCCGGCGTCGACGATCACGAACGCCCGGGACCGCAACCTGGTGTGGATGCCCTCGGCCTGCTGGTCGGCCTTGCCGTACCCGAGCAGGCCGCACTCGGCCACCTCGCCAGTGATGTCAGCGATGCCCCGGCCCGCCAGGTACCCGGCCGTGGAGGAAGGGATGGGCCTAGCCCCGACGCGCCGCGAGGGCGGTGCGGATCATGGGGACCTGCAAGGGGACCCGCACCCACAGCCCCACCCGGCGGACGAGGGATTGTCCTTCGCGGGTCTCGTCCACCGCCATCTGGATGTTGGCCGGCCACACAGCGAGCAGCAGGCCGGCGCTGGCCGGCCCGGCCCACGCCGCCTCGGTCAGCAAGCCGGCCGCGCAGCCGATCTCAGCGGCGCCGCTCAGGTAGACGAGGGCGCGCTTGGCAGGCAACCAGCGGGGGACGATGGCTTCGAAGAGGCGCGGCACCAAGAAATGCAACACCCCAGAGGTGGCGAACATGGCGGCCAGCAGCCGGACCCGGCGCGGGTGGCTGGCAGGATCGGGATCGGTAACGGACATGGGATCGGGCACGCCGGCCACGGTAGCCTTTCGGCGTCTTCAGCGGTCCCGGTCACCCTCTCGGTGAGCCAGTGCCAAGTAGCCTGGGAGGCCATGTCTCCTACGACCCGAGACCGCGCTCTAACCCTGGCCACCGAGGCCGGGGCCCGGGTGCTGCACGGGATGGAGCGGTTCGTGCTCCGCTCCTCTCTCGTGCCGACGACCCCTTTCCTCCCCCTCGACGTGTTCTCGTGGATTCCCGAGCTCGAGGACAACTGCGAGACCATCCGGGCCGAGCTCGACCAGATCCTCAACTATCGCGACGACCTGCCCAACTTCCAGGACATCTCGGTCGATCAGGCGTCGATCACCGATGATGACGGGTGGAAGACCTATTTCTTCTTCGGCTATGGCTTTCGCTCCGAGGCCAACTGCGCCCGCTGTCCGAAGACCGCCGACCTGCTCGACCGTATCCCCGGGCTGACTACCGCCTTCTTCTCGATCCTTTCCCCGCACAAGCGCATCGGCGAGCACCGGGGGCCGTGGCGGGGGGTGCTGCGCTACCACCTGGCGCTTCTGGTGCCCGAGCCGCGTGACGCGGCCGGCATCGCCGTCGGCGGCCAGGTTGCGCACTGGGAGGAGGGCCGCAGTCTGCTCTTTGACGACGGCTACGAGCACCACGCCTGGAATGACACCGACGGCGTGCGGGTCGTCCTCTTCGTCGACGTGATCCGCCCGCTCAAGCCGCCGGCCGAGCAGTTCAACCGGGCCCTGATCTCGGCGATCGGCTGGTCGCCGTACATCCGAGACGCCCGCAATCGCCACGAAGCTTGGGAACGTCGCTTCGAGGCGGTGCGGGCCGGCGCCCGGCCGGACGGGGCTGGCCGGGCTGGCGGGGTCGGCCGGGCTGACGGGGTCGGCCGGGCTGACGGGGTCGGCCGGGCTGACGGGGTCGGACGGTGAGCCTCACGCCGCAGGGGCCCGACCCGGACGTACCCGAACCCGAGGTGCCCAAACCGCAGGCCGACATCTTCGCCAAGGTCGACGACTCGCGCATGGAGGATTACCGCCTCGCAGAATCCCTCGACCTGCTGCCCTACTACCGCGAGCTCGACGGCGAAATCGGGCCGACGATGACCTTCGCGGGCCGGCCGGTGGTGATGCTCGGGTCCAACAACTATCTGGGGTTGACCACCGATCCCCGGGTGCGGGCCGCGGCCATCTCGGCCGTAGAACGCTACGGGACCGGGATCACGGGCAGCCGTCTGCTCAACGGCACCCTCGCCATCCACGGTGAGCTGGAGGAGCTGCTGGCGGACTGGGTCGACATGGAGTCTGCCCTGGTGTTCTCCACCGGCTACGCGGCCAACCTCGGACTCCTCGGCACCATTGTCGGTCCGAGCGACGCCGCCATCGTCGACTCTGCCGCTCACGCCAGTCTGGTCGACGGGGCCCGGCTGTCGGATGGCACGTTGCGCGCCTTCCGCCACAACCGTCCTAACAGCCTGCGCCGGACCCTTCGGTCGTGGCGCGAGCAGCCGGACTCCGGCGGGGCGCTAGTGGCCGTGGACGGCATCTACTCGATGGACGGTGACTGGGCGCCCCTGCCCGAGATCGCCGAGGCCTGTTCGGACTTCGGGGCCCGCCTGCTCGTCGACGAGGCTCACGCCCTCGGCGTCGTCGGGCCACGCGGCGCCGGGACCGCGGCCGCCATGGGCGTGCGGCCCGACCTCGTCATGGGGACGTTCTCCAAGTCGCTGGCCAGTTGCGGTGGCTTCATCGCCGGCTCCCGTTCGGTGATCGAATACCTCAAGGTGACCAGCCGGCCCTTCGTATTCACCGCGTCAGGGGTGCCGGCAGCCCTGGCCGCCGCCCTCGAGGCGGCCCGTATCGCCCAGGTCGAGGACTGGCGCCGAGAGGCGGTGGCCGCCCGCGCCGAGCAGCTCCGGGCCGGGTTGGCGCAGCTCGGCTACCAGGTGGCCGACCGCGTCCAGAGCTCCATTGTGGCGGTCCAGGTCGGGGACAAGTGGGACGCCGGGATGCTGTGGAAGGCCCTGATCGACCACGGGGTGTACACGAACTGCGCCGTCCCGCCGGCCGTGCCGCGGGCCATGCTCCGCACGTCGGTCATGGCCACCCACAGCGACGCGGACATTGACCGCGCCCTCGATGGTTTCGAAGCGGCCCGGTCTCCTGGCCCTCAGCGCGCCGCCGGGCGCTGATAGAGACGCCACACCTTCGAACGGTGGGCCCCCATGGCCTCCAACTGGTTGTTGATGCGATGGTTGGTGGCGAGCGTCCACGACGCTTCGGAAGTGCGGATGTGGGGATCGGCGGCCAGCCGGTCGACGATCTCCCGGTACAAGAGCGGGCCGAGCGCTAGATGCTGATAGTCCGGCCGCACGCCGAGGGCCCAGACCCGCGCGTGGCTCAGTCTTTTTCTCCCGGTGAGAAGCGGGTACCAACCGAAGGGCAGTAGCCGGCCGGAGCGGACCCGAAGCATGAGCTGGTTGACGTCGGGCAGCGCCAGGCACACCGCCACGGTCGTGCCGTCAGTGGTCTCGAGCCCGAAGGCCCAGTTCGGGTTGATGATCTGCTTGAGCTGTTTGGCCAGGTGGCGGACCTCGGCCTCGGGCATCGGGGCGAACCCCCAGTTCTCACTCCAGGCCGCGTTGTACACCTCGAAGAATTTGCCCACCTCGGCGTCGAATTCGTCCATACGGATGCCCCGCGCCACCACTTTGGCCCGCTGCTGGATGCGGTCGAGGGTCTTGCGCTGCCGCTCGGAGAGCTCGGTCGTCGACTTGTCGAAGTGCCACGCCCACAGGTCCATGGCCTGCTCCCAGCCGTGGTCGACCCAAAGCGCCTCGTAGTAGCGCGGGTTCTCCAAGGTGAGCAGGGTCGGGGGGATGTCGAAGCCGTCGACGAGCAGACCCAGCTCGTCATTGGTGGTGAAGTTGGCGGGGCCGACGCAGGTGTCCGCGCCGTGCTCGGCCGCCCAATCGCAGGCGACGTCGAACAGGCTGCCGGCCACCTCGGGATCGTCGAAGGTGTCGAAGAAACCGATCCACCCCCAGCGAACTTTCTGGTACTCGTTGAAGAACGAGTCGACGCAGGCCCCGATACGACCGACCGGGCGGCCCCCCCGGTAGGCGACCCACAGCGCCACGTCCTGGTGTGCCATCGCCGGATGTTTGGGGGAGATACGGTCGTACACGCTGATGCGCAGCGGCGGAATCCAGGCGGGATCACCCCCGTGGATCCGAAACGGGATGTCGACGAACAACCGACGGCCCCACCGACCCTGGGCCCGGCGGATCTCGAGATCTGGCATCCGGGGACGGTACCCGACGCGGGTCGGCGCGACCGAAGCGGGTCGGCGCGACCGAAGCCGCGGCTGGCAAGCTGTGGCCATGGCCGATCCCACCTACGCCGAGTTGCCACTGCCTCCCGTCGAGCGGCTCCGTCCCGGGCTGTGGAGCATCCCGGTGCCGATCCCCAACAACCCGCTCCGCTACGTCCTGGTCTACGCCTTCGAAACGGACCGGGGCCCGTTCCTGATCGATGCCGGTTGGAACACCGACGACGCCTACCAGACCCTGGTCGCCGGCCTGGAGGTGGCGGGGTTCGCCATCGGCGACGTGCAGGGCGTCCTGGTCACCCACATCCATCCTGACCACTACGGCCTGGCCGGGCGGATCCGGGAGGCGTCGGGGGCCTGGGTAGCGCTGCATCCCGCCGACGCCCGCCTGATCGAAGCTCGCTACGACGACCCCGACGAGCTGCTCGGCCAGATGGCAACCATGCTGCGACGTGACGGCGCCCCGCCTGACGAGATCAACGGCCTCCAGAACGCATCGATGCCGGTTCGCCCATTCGTGTGGGCGGTCACCCCGGACATCCTGGTGGAGGACGGTGACAAGCCTGAGGTTCCCGGCTGGGACCTGACGGCGATCTGGACCCCTGGCCACTCGCCCGGACACCTGTGCTTCTACGAATCAGGCCAGCGCCTCATGCTCTCCGGCGATCACGTGCTGCCCCGGATCACCCCCAACATCTCGTTCCACCCGCAAGCCGGCGCCGACCCCCTCGGTGACTACCTAGCCTCCTTGGACAAAGTGGCGGCCTTTGACGTGGGGGAGGTCCTGCCTGCCCACGAATACCGTTTCTTGGATCTGAGGGGCCGGGTCGGGGAGCTGAAAGCGCATCATCAGGCCCGCTTCGACGAGGTGATCTCGGCCATCCGGGAAGGGGTGACGACCACCTGGGGGCTCGCCAGCCGCATGACGTGGAACCGGCCGTGGGACGAGATCCAGGGTTTCATGCGCCGGGCTGCGGTTGGCGAGACCCTCGCCCACCTGCACTACCTGCAACGCCTGGGAGTGCTCCGGGAGGAGGTCGGCGAGCCGTCCCATTGGATGCTCGTCGACACCGCCACCCGGGCCTGATGGCCCGCGACACGGAGGCGCCCCCGCCGGCGGCGGGGGCCGGGGTGGGGGTCGGGCCGGCGGTGGAGGCCGGGGCGGCGGCTCGACCGGCCGAGCCGGCGCGGACCCTGATCGATGTCGGGGGGACCGTCCTCGAGGGCGCGGGGCGGTCGGACATCGAGTCGCGTCTGGCGGCCGCCACCTTCTTCTGGCTCGACCTGCCGTGCCTTGGAGACGAGGAGATGACTTGGTTGCGGGACGTCTTTCATTTTCACCCTCTGGCCGTCGAGGACGCGGAGCATTTCAACCAGCGCCCCAAGCTCGACGAGTACGACGGTTACGTGTATCTGGTCCTTTACGGATCGGGGACGTCGGTCTCCACCGGCGCCCTCGACGCCATGGCGTCGGGCACCCCGGCGTGCACCCCGGACGAACTGGAGCGGCTGAGCGAGGTCCATTGCTTCGTCTCGGACCACTACCTGGTCACGGTGCACCGCAGCGATTGCCCAGCGTTTCGCGACCTGGCCGCCCGGATGCGAGCGCGGGTCATACCTGGGGAGAACCCGTCCAGGTTGTTCTACCGGGTGGCGGACACCCTCGTGGACAGCTTCTTCCCGGTCCTGTCGGAGTTGGATGACCGCATCGACATCCTGCAGGCGCAGATCATGCAGCGGCCCACCAACGAACAGCTGGCGCAGCTCCTGCAGTTCAAGAGCTCCCTGATCAACGTGCGGCGGGTGATCTCCCCGCAGCGGGACCTCTTCGCCGGCTTGTCCAGTGGGGTGACCACCTTGCCCGGATTCGATGACGACAGCCAGAGGTACTTCCGGGATGTCTACGACCATCTCATCCGCTTGGCCGATCTGGTCGACAGCTACAGGGACCTGCTGTCTGGAACCACCGACGCCTACCTCTCGGTCGTGTCCAACCAGCTCAACCAGGTCATGAAGCAGCTGACCATCATCGCCACCGTGTTTCTCCCTCTGTCGTTCCTCACCGGCTTTTTCGGTCAGAACTTCGCCTGGATGGTCAACCACATCGGCTCGTGGGAAGCGTTCGTGGTGGTGGGCCTCGGGACCGAACTGTTCGCGGTGGTGGCGCTCATGAGCCTCTTCTTCCGACGGGGTTGGCTCGGCTCCCGGTGACATCCCGTGACATCCCGATCGACATCCCAGTGACATCCCGGTGACAGCGGGACCGGTCATCAGCTACCAGGATGAGCATCACTTCGCCTGTACCCCGGCTGAGCTGTGGGCGGCCATCGAGCAGTTCGAGCAATTCGAGCGGTGGTGGCCCTGGCTCCAGGAATTCCGCCTCGAGGGAGACTCTTTGCGGGACGGGTCGCTGCTGCACGGCGTCGTCGCCCCGCCCCTGCCGTACCGGATGCGCCTCCGGGTGGAGCTGACGCGCTGTCTGCGGCCGTTGTCGATCGAGGCCCACGTGCACGGCGACCTGGAGGGACCGGCCCGCCTGGTCCTGCATCCTCATGGCCCGAGAGGTACGGCTACCCGGGTCGAGGCGACCTGGACCGTGGAGATGATGCAACAGCCCATGCGCGTGGCCAGCCGGGTCGCCCACCCGCTGCTCCAGTGGGGCCACGACCGGGTGGTCGACGTGACGGTCGCCCGTTTTCGGCGGTTCCTGGCGACCGGGTTGTAGGGGGCCGCCTGGTCTCTGTAACCCCCCGCCGGCGAGCGACGCCACAATGGTGGGATGGACGTCTCATCGCTGCTGCTCGAGCTCTACGGTCGAATTCCCCCTTTGGCGCGGGAAGCCGTTGAGGGTCTCGACCTGGACCAGTTGACCGAAGCGCCGGCGCCGGGCGCCAACACCATCGCCTGGCTGGTGTGGCACCTCACCCGGGTCCAGGATCACCACATTTCCGAGCTCCTCGGTGTCGAGCAGCTCTGGCTCGACGGTGACTGGGCTGGCCACTTCGGGCTCGACCCGGATCCGACCAACACCGGCTACGGCCATTCGGCGGCCGACGTGGTAGCTGTCCGGCCGGACCGACCCGCCGTGCTGTTGGAGTACCTGGAGGCCGTCGAGCGCCGGACTCGCGGCTGGCTGGGGACCGTCACGGCCGAGGACCTCGACCGCGTCGTGGACCGGAGGTGGGATCCACCCGTCACCATGGGCGTCCGGCTGGTCAGTATCGCCGACGACAGCCTGCAACACGTCGGGCAGGCCGCCTACCTGCGGGGGCTTCTCGGTATCGCTGGTACTCGAGGCTGACCGGATACTGCACAGCTGTGCATTCATCCCCCCTATTGGCGCGACGATCGAACCGCTGTGCGGGCGCCCGGCTTTCCCGGCGCTTGGCCGGCGGTTGGCCGGCGCTTGGCCGGCGCTTGGCCGGCGGTTGGCCGGCGGTTGGCCGGCGCTTGGCCGGCGCTTGGCCGGCGCTTGGCCGGCGGTTGGCCGGCGCTTGGCCGGCGCTTGGCCGGCGGTTGGCCGGCGGTTGGCCGGCGCTTCCTGGCGCCCGCGCCCCCGCGCCTACCCGAGCGCCTCGGGCCCGCGGCCCCGTTCGCCCGCTTCGAGGAGACGCTTGATCTCAGCCACCTCTTGGGTGACCGCCTTGGCGAACCACTGTCGCGCCACTAAGTCGTAGAGCCATCCAGCAGGGCCGTGACCGAAGTCCATCTCCTCGACGTGGCGAAACCAGGTGCCGTCATCCCGCTTGGCGATCTCGAACCAGGCGTGAAGATGCGTCGGGACGCCGTGCTCGAGGGTCACGTCGATGAGGTTCGGGGGCACCCACTTGTAGCGAGTGATCACGGATCCGTTGAAACGGCCCAGGAAGGTACCGTCCTCTCGGGCGATCATGCCGTCGGGCAGATCAGCCAGCTTGGTGACCCAACGCATCTTGGTGTCGGCCTTGGTGTACTGGGCCGGGTCGAGGACGAAGTCGAACACGTCTCGGGGGCTCACTCCTCTCACCAGAGCTTCGCCTTCACCGATGATCATGGGCGCCAGTTTGCCAGGCTCCTCAGCGTCATCGCTAAGCCCGCCGAGTCGGGATCATCCGGGTGCCAGGCCGGCGTTGAGGAGCCCGCGGGTCGATCGGGTCCCCTCTAGGTCGACACCATCACAGCACTTGGGCGCGATTCGCGTGTTGGGCGCGTTTAGCGAGCTGTGGGAGGGCTCAACGCGCCCAACATGGTATTCGCGCCCAAGATGGACGGTCCGGGCGCGATTGGAGACTGGGTGCGGTTGACCCACTTGGGTAGTTCTGACCAGCGAATCGAGAGCTAAGCGCACCCAAAGATGCGAAATGCACCCAAATCGAAGTGGGTGTCGACGGTCACGTCGTGGAGGTGCCCGCCGCCTTAGTCGGGAGCGGCTCGGGTCCGGCCTGACCACCCGGCCTGAAGCGGGCGCCTTCCTGTATGACCTTTGCCGTGAATGTGCCGTCAGTGGTCGTTCCGCTGATCATCACCTGCTGGCCGACGGCGAGGTCGGAGAGCGAGATGGTCTCCACGACGGTGACAGTGGTCGATGAGGACGTCGTCACCGTGACCTTCTTGCCGCCCGTCTCGGTGATGGTGAGGGTCCCGGAGCCGGTGACGTCGACGATCCCGCTCAGGACTGTCATGCCTGAGCCTCCAGGATTGGGTGGACCGCCGCCGGCGCTGCCGGCCCCGCCGCCGCTGCCGGCCCCGCTGCCGCTGCCGCCGGCGCTGCCGGCCCCGCCGCCGCTGCCGGCCCCGCTGCCGCTGCCGCCGGCGCTGCCGCTGCCTGGCCCGTCCGGAGGGCCACCAAAGCCGCTCTCGCCCGAGCCGCTCGGGGGCTCAGCGCTGGGAGCGCCACCACTAGCGCTAACACCCGGAGACCCTTTAGGGGCTGACTCCCCGGTCTGGCCCGAGGCCTTCGGCGCGCTGGCGGAGGGCAGTCCACCTTGGCCGTTGGCCCCGGGACCGCCCCCACCCGGCCCGATCATCGACGCCATGGTGCCGCTGTCGATGATCGATGCCGCGGCGACGGTCGTGGTGCCAGTGCCCATGACGACGACGTGGTCACCCGCCTTGATGTCGTCCAGAGCTCCCGTGACCGTCTTGGTCACGACGGTCGAAGACGTGGTGGCTACGGTCTTCGTGGTGTCGCCGCTGGTGTTGACCACCAGGGACGCACCGTCGATGGACTTGATCGTGCCGGCGAGCCCGCCGGCGGCTCCATCGCCCGGCCCCGGCCCACTACCGGAACCGCTCGCCCCGTTACTCGAGCCGCCGGTTCCACTACTGAGGCCGCTCGGTCGACCCGGAGAGCCGCTTGGCCGAGTACTCGAGCCGCTTGGTCCGCTACCGGCCACCTCGCCGGCGCCACTGGGGACCTCGCCGGCGCCGGTGGGCCCAGTGCTGGATCCGCCTGATCCGCGAACGGAACCGCCCGGTCCACCGCCGGGGACGCCGTCCTCGCCTTGATTGGAGGACGCTGACGCGACCGACGCGGTGTGGGAGGCCAGGGACCCAATTCCGAACAACCCACCGACGACGATCCCGGCGGCGCCGACGCTGGCCACGATCCAGGTTCGAGTCCGCAAATGTGGAGACTGTGTCGGGCCGGCGCCAGGGGCGCCGCCTGCCCCAGTTGGTCCGGCCGCGGCGTCCCAGTAGGGCGGGGCGCTTCCGAAGGGGTCGTGTGAGGTGGCCGGATTGGCGGCGCCGCGGGAGTCGGATCGGTCGGGGGTTGGGGTGTCAGACATGTCTGCTCCTTGTCGGGCGGATTCGGGGATCGGTTGGTGGGTCACGCGGTGCCAGTCACGTAGTAGAGGGTCCCGGAGTCGCCGCCGTAGGACACTTCGGTGCCGTGGTCGGTCACCCACTGGGTGATGGCGCTACTGGTGCCGCTGGCGGCGCCGGATGGCACCCCGCCGCCGGCGCCGGATGGCACGCCCCCGCCGGCGCCGGATGGCACGCCCCCGCCGGCGCTGCTGCTGCCGCGGACCCCGCCGCCGGCGGCGCCAGTGGCTCCCACGCCTCCACCAGCGCCGGCGCCACCAAGGTCGTTACTTACGAGGACGTAGTGGACCTGGCCTTGGGCGACGAGTTTCTCGAACTGGGCCAGCGTGGGAGCAGGGTCGCCCCCATTGAACCCGCCGATGGTGATGACCGGTCGACCGCTGGCGATGATGATCGAATCGGAGGACATGGAGGTGAAGGCGGCCACCAGATACCTGGCGCCGTCCCGGTGTGCCTCCAGGTAGGAGATCAGGGCCGAGTCAGCCGTGGCTCCGCCCGGTCCGTTGCCCAGCCCTCCGCTGGTCGCCGGTCCGACGGTCGGGACTGACCCGGTGGCCTGGTGGGCGATGGTGGTCAGCGCATACGCGGCTGGCCCGGCGAGCAGGGTGAGGGCGGCCAGTCCGGCCGCGGTGGCGAGGATCAAGCGCCGGCGGAGGTGGGTGGCCGCGAACAACCCGACCGCGCTCACGACTGCGGCGACGCTGATCGCTGGCCGGAGCCACGTCGCGTAGTCAGGAGTTCGATCTAAGAGGCCGACGGCGACGCCGGCTGTGGCGAGCACTGCGGCGGGCAGCAGCCAACTGAGCCAGGGGCTGCGTCGGCCGAGTTGCCACAAGGCCACCGCCCCGGTCCCGGCCAACACCGCCACGGCGGGGGCGAGCTGAATGCTGTAGTACGGGTGAAAGACACCCTTGGAGAAGCTGAACACGCCGGCGCAAACGACGAACCAGCCGCCCCACAGGAGCCAGCCAGCCCGACCCCGGTCGGTGCGACTGGCCCGTCGGGTCAGCCACAGGCCGGCCAGCAAGCCGGCTACCGCCAGGGGCACCAGCCAGGCGATGTAACCACCCAGTGAGTCGTTGAAGAGGCGCCAGAAGCCGGAGGTGCCGCCGAAGGCGGTCCCGCCGCCCCCGCCGCCGCCACCCGCGGCCCCGGCGCCACCGGGTCCGCCCCCCGATGCGCCCAGGATGCGAGCGAAGCCGTTGTAGCCGAAGATGAGGCTCAGGATCGAGTTGTCAGTGGTGCTTCCGATATAGGGGCGGTCAGCGGCTGGCCACAGGGCCACGGCGGCAACCCACCACCCGGCAGAGAGCAAAAGCACTCCAGCCGCCCCGATCAGTTGGACGACCCGTCGGCGGAGACGGGGTGGGCCGGCCCATAGGTAGACCAAGCCCAAGGCAGGGAGCACCAGGAAGGCTTGCAGCATCTTGGTGTCGAACGCCAGGCCGAGCAGCCCGCCGGCGAGCAGCAGCCATCGGGTCCGGCCCGTTTCCAGGGCGGACCACATCGCCAGCGCCGCTCCTAAGCACAGGAGGGTGAGAAAGGCGTCCGGGTTGTTGAAGCGAAACATCAGCACCGCGACGGGGGTCAGCGCCAACGTCAGCGCCGACAAGTGGGCGGCGACGTTGCCAGCCCACTTCCGGACCAGTCGATGCAGGATCAACACCGACCCGACGCCTGCGGCCGCCTCGGGGAGCAGCATGCTCCACGAACTGAAGCCGAAGAGACGGGCTGACAGGTCCATGACCCACAGGGCGGCCGGCGGCTTGTCCACAGTGATAAACGAGCCGGGATCGAGGGAACCGAAGAAGAACGCCTTCCAGCTCTCGGACCCGGAGCGCACCGCCGCGGCGTAGTACGAGTTGGCCATCCCGTTGCGCGACAGGTCCCAGGTGTAGAGAACAGCCGCCAGCAGCCCGATGGCGGCCGTGATGATGAGGGAGCGAGAGGGGCGGCCCCATCGAGAGGTCCGCGGCGGAACCGGCGGCCTGGCCGGAGCGCCCTGGTCGACGGGTCGCTGGCCGGCGGGCCTCTGCGTGACCGCGGGCAATTCGATGGTGGACATGGGGGCGGGTGCTCCTCGTGAGTGGACCGGGCGGATTGCTCATGCCCAGGATCCGGGCCCCGGCTCCGTCTCGCCTGGGGCGAAGCTCAGAACTTCCGCTGATCTCGGGTCGGCTGGTGGCGGGGCGGCGGGTTGGGCGCAGCGGCGGGGTGGCGGGTTGGGCGCAGCGGCGGGCGGGGTAGAGCTCCGCCGGCCAGCCGCCGGCTCGCCGTCCGCCGGCCCGCCGTCCGCCGGCCAGCCGTCCGCCGGCCAGCCGCCGGGGTGCCCGCCCCCGCCTCCGCTAGCTTCTTCGGCGTCAGGCCCGAACTGTGTGCGATTTGATCATCGCGTTCGATTTGGTGTGTGTGAGACACCAAATCGAACACAAGATACGAATCGCACACGCGCCCGCTGTGGAGACCGGATGAACCCCGATGGTCGTGAACCGAGAGTCCTCGTTGTCGATGACGAGGAGCACATCACCGAGCTGGTGGCCATGGGCCTGGGCTACAACGGCTTCGAGGTGGAACGGACCGCCTCTGGACGAAGCGCCCTGGAGGCCGTTGCCAGCAGGAGGCCGGACCTCATCGTGCTCGACGTCATGCTCCCCGACCTCGACGGCTTCGAGGTCGCTCGTCGCATCCGCGACGCCGAAGGCGCCGGCACCCACGTGCCGATCATCTTCCTGACCGCGCGAGACGCCACGGCGGACAAGGTGCAGGGTCTCCGGCTGGGCAGCGACGATTATGTCACCAAGCCCTTCAGCATCGAGGAGCTGATCGAACGGGTGAAAGCCGTGCTACGGCGCTCCGGCGGGGGCGGGCCAGGCGAACGGCGGCTCAGTTACGCGGACCTCGAGCTCGACGAGGACACCCGGGACGTGTGGCGGGGTGGGCGGCTGATAGAGCTCACGCCGACGGAATACAAGCTGCTGCACTATCTCCTCAGCAACGCCCGCCGGGTCCTTACCCGCGACCAGATCCTCGAGCAGGTTTGGGAGTACACGTTTGCCGGAAACGCCAGCGTGTTGGAGACCTACATCAGCTACTTGCGCCACAAGATCGACGAGACCGACCCGCCGTTGATTCAGACCATCCGGGGTGTCGGCTACAGCTTGCGGCTGCCCCGCGACTAACGCGGGCGCACGGACACAAAGTTCGGATCGAACTCTCAGGATCCGCCGAGCTTGCACTCAGACGCCCGTCGGATCATGGGTCCATGACCTGCACCGCGCTCCTCACGTTCGATGGCACAGCCCCCGCGGGCATTGTCGACGTCGACGTCGTGATCCCGGTCTACAACGAGGAAGCCGGTCTCGAGGTGTCCGTCCGGCGCCTGCACCGTTATCTCACCGACCGCTTCCAACTGAGTTGGGCGATCACGATCGCCGACAACGCCAGCCGAGACCAGACCTGGGGCATCGCCTGCCGTCTGGCCAACGAACTCGCCGGTGTCCGAGCCGTTCACCTCGACGAGAGAGGCCGCGGTAGAGCGCTGCGGGCCGCCTGGTTGGCCAGCACCGCTCGGATCGTGGCCTACACCGACGTTGACCTGTCGACGAACCTCGACGGCCTGCTCCCCCTGGTCGCCCCCTTGCTTTCCGGGCACTCGGACGTGGCCATCGGCTCGAGGCTGGCAACCGGTTCCCGCGTGGTCCGCGGCCCCAAACGGGAGCTGATCTCCCGGGGTTACAACCTGATCCTCAAGGCCACGCTCCGGAATGGATTCACCGACGCCCAATGCGGCTTCAAGGGGGTCCGCGCCGATGTCGCTCAGGCCCTCCTACCCCTCGTCGAGGACAACGGGTGGTTCTTTGACACTGAGCTGCTCATACTCGCCGAACACAACGGTCTGCGGATCCATGAGGTGCCGGTCGACTGGGTCGACGACCCCGACTCGCGTGTCCGGGTAGTCAGTACGGCCCAAGAGGATCTCAAGGGGATCCTGCGCATGGTGCGGCGCCTGGCCGCCGGGGAGGGCAACCTGCCTCGTGGCGCCCTTCCCGCCGGCCCGGTCGATCCGAGCTTGGCTGGGCAGCTATTGCGATTTGCGAGCATTGGTGCCACCACCACCGTGCTGTTTGCGCTTCTGTTCGTCGTCCTCGCCGGCCCCATTGGACCGGTCGCGGCCGATGTCGTGGCCTTGGCTGCCTGCGCGGCCCTCAACGTCGTCGCCAACCGCCGCGTCACGTTCTCGCGGCGGGGCCGGCGCGGCCGGCGTAGTGAGTACTCGGCCGGGATGGCCGTCGCCGCCATTCCGGTGGTGCTGACGATCGTCGCCCTCGCCGGCCTGGGCGCGGCCGGAGTCACGTCGGTCGTCGCCGAGCTGGCGGTCCTGACCGCCGTGAATGCGGCGGTGGCCGCCGGGCGGTTCGCCCTGCTACGCCACTGGGTGTTCCGGTGAGGTTGTTCCACCGGCTGGTCCGCTACGCCGCCGTGTCCGTCATTTCCACGTCGGTCAGCCTCACCGTCCTGGCGGCGCTTGTCGCCACCGGCGCGACCAGCGCCGGCTGGGCCAACGTGATTGCCACGGCCATCGGGACCGTTCCGTCCTTCGAGCTGAACCGGCGCTGGGTTTGGAAAAAGGACGGACCCCGTTCGTGGCTCGGCCAGATCGGACCGTTCGCCGTTCTGTCGTTTGCCGAGTTGGGTTTCTCGACTGTGGCGGTCAGCATGGCAGCAGGCTGGGCGGCCCGGGCCGGGTTGGGCTCAACGGGTCGAACGGTGGCTGCCTTGGTCGCTAATGTCGCTACCTTCGGCAGCCTGTGGGTCGTCCAGTACCTCCTGCTCGATCGGATCCTCTTCCGGTCGCCGGGCTGCACCAACAAGCCGACCCTGCTGCGACGAGGCGCCGAGGAGTCCAGCCGGCTGGCAGCATGAAGGGTCCGATGACCCGGTTCTCTGACCGATGACGCTGCGCTGGCGGCTGGTCCTGGCGCTGGTGGCGCTCGTCACCATGGCGCAGGCCGCCTTCTTCCTGACGACGTACGCGCTGTATCGGACGTCGGAGTACCAGCGTCTCGACGCCGAGCTACGTAGCTCCGAGACCCTCGTCGACCAGCAACTCGATCAGGCCGCCGGCCCCGGCGCCCAAGGAGGCCGCCCGCCTCCGGGTTCAGGCGCCGGGATCGGGCCGGCGCCGACCAGCACCGGGCCGAATGGCGGCCCCGCTGTCGTCCTCCCGCCTGGCACCTACGCGGAGCTGGTCAACGCCGAGGGCACGGTGATCAGCCACATCCAGCTGTCAGACAAGTCCGCCCAGCCCAAACTGACTTCGCTGGCGGCCGCGCCGCCCGCGGGTCGACTGTTTACCGCCGGTTCCACGAGTGGGTCCGGTTCGTTTCGCGTGCTCGAGGAAACTGGCCCTGATCAGACCACCACGATCATCGCCATCCCTACCACCGAGGTCACCGAGGCCCTGCATCGCTTGGTGCTGATCGAGACCGCCGGCCTGGCGGCGCTGCTCGTGATCCTGTCTGTCGGCTCCTGGCTGGTGCTGCGGCGGGGGCTGCGACCGTTGGAACGGATGGCCGGCACCGCCCGGGTGATCTCCGCGGGCGATCTCTCCCAGCGGGTCAGCCCTTCGGGGGGGCCGAGCGAGGTCGGCCAGCTCGGGCTGGCCCTCAACACCATGCTTGGCGACATCGAGTCGGCCTTCGCCGAGCGGGATGCCACCGAAAGACGCTTACGCCAGTTTTTGGCGGACGCCTCGCATGAGTTGCGGACGCCGCTCACCTCGATCCAGGGTTTCGCCGAGCTGTTCCGGGTCGGCGGAGACAAGGGGCGCGTCGACCTGCCGACCATCCTGCGGCGCATCGAACAGGAATCCGCCCGGATGAAGGTCCTGGTCGAGGACCTGCTGCTCCTCGCCCGCCTCGACCAGCCCCGCGAGGCCGAGCGGGCCCCCGTCGACTTGGCCGTACTGGCTGCGGATGCCTGCAGCGACGCGGTTGCCACCGCACCGGATCGGTCCGTCAGCCTCGATGCCCCCGAGCCAGTCGTCGTCGCCGGCGACCAATCGCACCTACGCCAGGCTGTCGGCAACCTGGTTGCCAATGCGGTGCGGCACACCCCGCCCGGCACCCCTATCGACGTGAGGGCAGCGCTCTACGACGGAGGTGCCGTCCTCTCGGTGCGCGACCACGGCCCAGGACTCGATGCCGACTCGCTTCCTCACGTGTTCGACCGGTTTTGGCAAGCCGACAAGGCGCGTGTTGGTGCCGGCGCCGGCTTGGGGCTCGCCATCGTGGCTGCCATCGCCACGGAGCACGGCGGCACGGCGACAGCCGCCAACGCGGACGGAGGGGGAGCCGAGTTCACCCTGCGACTGCCGGTCAGTTGAACGGCGAGGCTCCCTCGGCGGTCGGGCATCCGAGTGTCAGGTCAGGCGAGCGACCGCCAGCGAGGTGGCCAGCAGGACAGTTCCCCACGAGAGGGCCCGGAGTGCCTGTTCGAGGGGGGCGAGCAGGGTGCGTTCGTCGATTGGGACCGACGTTCCGTCGCTGAGCGTCATCCGACCCTCGACGAGCGTGACCCGCCGGCGCACGAGTCGGGCTGGGGTGCTCAGCCGACGCTGGGCGCTCGATAAGGCGAAGGCTGCAGCCGCCGCTAGCCCCGCGCCGATCGAGATTCGTCCGGTCTGGGCGACGTATGCGGTCAGCACTGGAAAGGCACCCCACGCCGCCGCGAACCCCACGTCGTTGTGGATGATCCCGCCGAACAGCTCCAGGTTGTAGGCGATCACGAGCAGCGGCCCTATCACCAAGAAGGGAACCAGGGGCCATCCGATTCGGGACAGGCCAGCAATACCCAATGCCACCGCCCCGGCGAGCGCCACCACGCTGACTACGACCAGGGCGGCCGAGGGAATCCGGGTGCGAAGCGGCCGCCCGCGTAGTTCGTCTAGGGCGTGGGCGGCGAGCCCGACGGCGAAGAAGAAGGCCAGGAGGGTGGCGATCAGGCGGGTCAGGTGGACTCGCGGGGCCAGCGACGCACCGATCACGACATACGAAAGGTGCCATGCCGTGTAGGGCACGTGGAGCAGATTCCACCAGTCTCGCCATCCGCCGGGACGAGCTGCGTAGAAGGCCGGGTGGTGTTCCCGAGACGGGTCACCTGGTGGTTGCTCCGGCGCCGGCTCGTCAATCACGGCGGCGTTTTCCGCTCATGACCAGGCCGCCGCCGAGGCTCATCGTGCGCACCTCGACGTCGTCGATCCCCGCCCGACGCCAGGCCTCTACGGTCCACGACACGGGATACTTCCGATAGTGGGTGGAGATGTTGGGTCCGAGGAAGCGGCCGACGCGGAACCAGGCTCGCCCGCCCGTGAGCAGGCCGGCTGCGGGAAGGATCCAACGGGTGTAGCCCCACCACCAGGCGTGCCAGAAGGGGTTGGGCGGCACGAGGAACTCGAGGCTGGCGATGGCACCGCCGGGCTTGACGACTCGGGCGATCTCTCGCAGCGTCGCCTGGGGGTCGTCCACGTAGCGCAGAAGGTAGGTGAAGGTCAGGGCGTCGAAGGCACCATCGGGATACGGCAATTGCTCAGCTCGGCCGGCGACCAGCCGGATCCGCTCGCCCCACTGAGAGGAGGTGACGCGCCGGCGGCCCTGCTGGAGCATGGCCAGCGTGAGGTCCACGCCCACCACCTCGGCCGCGGTCCGCGACGCCAACTGGATGGCCACGCCGGCGGTGCCCGAGGCGACATCGAGCACCCGAGCAGGAGTTGGCGACTGGGACACGATCGGGTCGACCATGGCCCGTCGCCAGCGGCGGTTCTGGCCGAGGGACAGTGTCTCGGCGAGCAAGTCGTAGCGCCCGGGCAGAGGGGTGAACAGCTGCTGGGCGAATCGGTTTCGATCACCTGTGGCGTGCTGCACAACTCTCCCCCCTGCGGGTGCCAGGATCTCACAGTAGGCCAGGTGCAAATATCGAGGAAGGAGCCGAGTATGCCCGTCGCCCGGTTTGACGTCCTGGTGGTCGGAGCCGGGCCAGCCGGAAGTGTGGCCGCCTCCGTCCTGGCCCGGGGCGGCGCCCGGGTCGCCTTGCTCGACAAGGCCGGGTTCCCTCGCGACAAGGCCTGCGGTGACCTGATTGGTCCGCGTGGTGTGCAGTTGCTTGGTGACCTCGGGCTCCCTATGCCCGGTGGTCCCCGAGTTGGACCCATGCTGGTCGTCGGCCCGACCGGCCGGCGGGTGCGCTTGCCGAACGCGGGCGGTCTCACCTACCCCGATCACGGTGTGGCGGCCCGGCGAGCCGACTTCGACGCGTCCTTGCAGGCGGCTGCCGTCGATTGCGGCGCAGTACCGCTCGTCGGGCGGGCGGACGAGCCGCTGTGGACGGACGGGCGACTGGACGGGTTTCGGGTCAGCACCGGTGAGGAGATCCGCGCCGACTTCGTGATCGGGGCGGACGGCGCCACCAGCCGAGTCGCAACTGTGGCTGGTCTCGTCGACGGGGGCAGAGTGTTGTGGGGCTTCGCGGTACGGGCATACCATCCGCGACCGGTCGATCTTCCTGCCATCGTGTTGTGGGAGCCGACCCCGTGGCGCGGCTTTCCCGGCTATGGGTGGTTGTTTCCCGGCGCGGACGGTGGTGCCAACGTCGGAATCGGCGTCGGGACGGGGTCGGACCGTCACGCCGGCTCGGGTGCCGTCCGGGCCCTTCCGGCGTTCCTGCGCTACCTCCAACAGGTGGGCCTGCTCGACGACCGCCCACCCGTGACACCGACGCAACGGCTCGGCGGATGGCTCAAGATGGGGATCGTCGGCACCACGCCGGCGGCCGGCCGGGTGCTACTGGTTGGCGACGCCGCCGGCCTGGTCAACCCGCTGCAGGGCGAGGGCATCTCCCAAGCCATGGAGAGCGGCCGCTGGGCCGCCGAGGCCGTTCTTCGCAGCCCGAGTGGTGCAGCCGGCTTCTACCGGGCCCGCCTGGCGGCGGCCCACCTGCCGTATCAACGGATCACCGCCGCGCTGCAGAGCGCCGTCGTGGGGCGGCCCCGAGCCGTGGCCGCGGTGGCGCGGTTGCTTACCACGGTTGCGCGGGGCGACACGCTCTCAGGCGGCTGGGCCGTCTTCTGGAACGAGTTGCTCGATGGCGCGCCACCGGGTGCCCACCGGACGGTTGCGGCGGCGGCCACCCGATTGGGGAGCGTCGTGACGGCGCGGACGGCAACCGCCCGGTGGTTCGATGACATGCTCAGGGGCTGCGAAGAAACGACTTGGGCGGCCGCAGGCCGAACCACGGTCTGCGCGGAGAGGAAGTGTTAGGCGGCCGCCCAAGTTGTTTCGCAGCAGGCGCTCAGGGATCCGGCCGGGGAGGGGCCGCTACCATCCGTCCAATGTCCCGCTGGAACTTCGCCGACGTCTGGGAGGCGGTAGCCGAGCTCCACCCGGACGCCCCGGCGCTCACGCAGGGTTCGACCCGCCGAACTTGGCGTCAGTTGGACGACCGGGCCAACGGGGTCGCCGCCACCCTGCTCGCGAGCGGTCTCGACCACCAGGCGAAGGTGGCCCAGTACCTCTACAACGGTCCCGAGTACATCGAAAGTCTGTTCGCCGCCTTCAAGGCCAGCCTGGTGCCGGTCAACACCAACTACCGCTACACCGAGACGGAACTGACCTACCTGTGGGACAACGCCGATGTGGAGGCGGTGGTGTTCCACGGATCGTTCGCGGCCCGAGCCGACGCGGTGCGAGCGAGCCTCCCGGGGATCCGCACCTGGCTATGGGTCGACGACGGCGCCGGGCCCTGTCCGAGTTGGGCTACCCCCTACGAGGCGGCCACCGAGGCGGTCGACAGCTCACATGGGGGACCGGTGTGCGGTCCCGGGGGCCGCAGCCCCGATGACCTGCTGCTGATCTACACCGGCGGCACCACCGGGATGCCGAAGGGTGTGATGTGGCGCCAAGATGACCTCTTTGCCGTGCTCAACCAGACCGGTGAGCTGCGCTATCCCGGCGACGGGAACCCCGCGACCGTCCGGGCCATCCTGACGGCGCCGGCCAAGCACCCTCCGGCCCGCCTGCTCCCGGGACCGCCGCTGATGCACGGCACCGGGCTGTTCACCGCCATGTCGGTGCTCAGCAGCGCCGGCTCGGTGGTGATGCTCGAGTCGCGTCACCTGGACATCCAGGAGCTTCTTGACACCATCGCAGCCGAGCGCGTCACCGAGCTGTCGATAGTCGGGGACGCTTTTGCCAAGCCCATCCTGGCCGCCCTCGACGCCCACCCCGGTCGCTGGGACATTTCGTCACTCTGGCTCGTGATCAGCTCGGGAGTCATGTGGTCCGAGGAGGTCAAGGCCGGCCTGCTGCGCCACCAGCCCCGCCTGATCATGATCGACTCCCTGGGATCCTCTGAGGCCATCGGGATGGCGCGTTCGCGCTCTCAGCTCGGCGAGACGGCGTCGACGGCTGGTTTCCAGCTCAGCCCCGACACCAAGGTGCTCGCCGAGGACGGGACTGAGGTAGTTGCTGGCTCGGGACAGCAGGGCATCGTCGCCCTGCGCGGCCGCGGCCCGATCGGCTACTACAAGGACCCGGACAAGTCCGCCGCGACCTTCCGTATCATCGACGGCGAGCGCTGGACGGTGCCTGGTGATTTCGCCACGGTGGCTGCCGACGGATCGGTGCGGTTGCTCGGGCGGGGCTCGGGGTGCATCAACACCGGCGGCGAGAAGGTCTTTCCAGAAGAGGTGGAGGAAGCCCTCAAGCTCCATCCCGCCGTCCTGGACGCCGTGGTGGTGGGGGTCCCCGATGAGCGCTTCGGTGAGACGGTCACCGCCCTGGTGGAATGCCGATCGGAAGCCCCTAATCCAGGCGAGGAGGACTTGATCGGCTGGGTGCGTGAGCGTCTTGCCTCTTACAAGGCGCCCCGACGGGTCCTTCCGGTCGCCACCATTGGCCGAGCCCCAAACGGCAAGGTCGACTACCGCCGCCTGCGGCAGTACGCCATCGACACCGTGACGGGCGCGGGCGAGGCTCAGCCCAGTACGGCGACGGAGTAGACGTACCACCCGGCGGCCGCGTGCACCATGGTGAGCTGGAAAAGGGCGTCATTGGGGTTCCCGCCCCCCGGCGGTCCATACGTGCAGACGATCCCGTAGTTGTCGCTGCACCCCCGCGGGATGGCCGCCGCGCCGCCGGGGTAGGGAGCGGCAAAGAGCGCCGCCACCGCGGCCGGCGTTGCCACCGTCAGGGCGCCGGCCTTGTCCGCCGCAGCCCAATCCGAGATGAGGTCGCCGCTGGCGGCGTCAGGGCTGGGTTGGAGGGCGGTCGCCACCCAGACCGTGGTCGGTGGGGTCGGCTTCTTGGTGGTCGGCGGTGCCGTTGGTGGGACGGTGTGCGGGACGGCCGTGGGCGGGGGTGCGGTGGTGGGAGCCGTGGCGTGGGAGGAGCTGCCACAACCGGCGGCCAGGGCGGCCCAAACCGCGCCGAACGCCACCGCGGCCACGATCGCCGGCGCGCCGGCGAAGGGGCGGACCGAACGGAGCAACACGCGCCCATTCTGGCCGAAGGGGGACCGCCTGCTGCGGAATCTCGGGCCGCCCGGTGCGGCATGATCGCAGGATGATCGTCGCTGCCGCAGCCAGGTCTTCGGGGGTCTACGACGCCCTGGTCGGCCTGCACGTGCTCAGTGCCGTTGTCGGCTTCGGAGCGGTGGCGATCAGCGGGGTGTACGGCGCCACGGCCAGGCGCACGGAGGGCACGGGGAGCACGGAGGGCACGGGGAGCACGGAGGGCACGGGGAGCACGGAGGGCACGGGGAGCACGGAGGGCACGGGGAGCACGGAGGCCGCGGAGCGCTCCCAGGGCCCGGGGCGCACGGAGCGCCCGGAGGCGAGCGAGGAGACCCGTCGTTACTTTCAGTCGCCGGGACGGTTGGAGTGGCTGGTCCTGGTGGTGCCTTTCCTCGGCGCCGCGGCCCTCGGCGCCCGTCCCCACGGCTCGGATTTTGGCGCCGTCTGGGTGCTATCGGCGGCGGCCGTGTGGTTGGTCGCGGCGGCTCTCCTGCTCGCGGTCGTTCGCCCGGCTGAGCGCCACATCCGCGCTGCGGTCGCCGCCGGCGAGACGGGCGGCGCCGGGAACACGAGCGGCGCCGGAAACACTGACGTCGCCCCAGCGGGCAGGCGGCTGATGTGGGCCGCGGCGGGTTGCGACGTCCTCTTTATGGTCGCTCTGATCCTCATGGTGTACCAACCGGCGTAGGCCGTTCTACGATCTCCGACAACTATGGCTGTCCAGATGCGGTCCGTCACAGGGGAGTTACCCCAGCCGTCCTATCGGGGGATCCCCGTTGAGGAGCTCAAGGCCGACTTCGCCCTGGCGTGGATCTCGCGCTACCTGGACGACCGCGAGATCGCTCTACAGAAGCAGAGCCGGGTCTTTTTCCAAATCTCCGGCGCCGGACACGAGGCCCTGCTGATCGGACTGGGGCGGGAGCTGCGCCCAGCTTACGACTGGTTCTTTCCCTACTACCGGGACCGGGCGTTGATGCTCTCGCTGGGCGTGACCCCGGAGGAGATCCTGCTCCAGGCGGTCGGTTCCTCGGCCGACCCGGCATCCGGTGGCCGGCAGATGTCCTGCCACTGGGGGAACGCCCCGTTGCACGTGGTCACCCAGTCGAGCCCTACCGGAAGCCAGTGCCTTCCGGCGGTGGGTTGCGCCGAGGCCACCCGCTACATCTCCCGGCGCCAGCTGCCGGGCTGCGTCGCCCACGGAGACGAATTGACCTACGTGTCGCTCGGCGAAGGGGCCACATCCGAGGGTGAGTTCTGGGAAAGCCTCAACACGGCCTGCACCCTCTATCTCCCGATCCTCTTCCTAGTCGCCGACAACGGGTTCGCCATCTCCGTCCCATCCGTCGACCAGTCGCCGGCGCCGATCTCCGAGCTGGTGCGGGGCTTCCGCGGCCTGCACGTGCATTCCCTCGACGGGCGGGACTACTTCGAGGTGCGCGCTCGCGCCGTCGACATCGTGGCCGAGGTGCGCGCCGGTGTGGGCCCGGCGCTGATCCACGCCACCGTCACCCGGCCCTACTCGCATTCGTCGCAGGACACCCAGAGCAAGTACCGGTCCCCCGAGGAGCTCGCCGACGAGCAGGCCCACGACCCGCTGGTATTGCTCGAGCGGGCGCTCGTCGAGGGGGGAGTCCTCAGCCCCGAGGAGGTGACCGCCATCAAGGAGGAGGCCCGCCAAACTGTGCTGGCGGCCGCCCGTCGGGCCCTGGCCGCCCCCCGCCCTGACCCGGCGACGATCACCGACCAGGTCGTGGCGCTGCCTTTTGTCGATCCCGCGGCCGAGTCGGCTGACGACGGGGCGGGCGAGGTGGTTGCTCTCGGCGAGGCCATCAAGCGCACCCTCCACGAGCAGATGGAGGAGGACGAGCGCATCCGGGTCTTCGGCGAGGACGTCGCCGACGCCCGGGAGGCCGTCCTGGCCAACGTCGAGGGCAAGGGCGGCGTGTTCGGAACCACGTTCGGTCTGCAGCGGCGCTTCGGCCTGGCCCGTTGCTACAACACCCCGCTCGCCGAGGCCAACATTGTCGGGCGCGCCGTCGGCCAGGGCATCCGGGGATTGCGGCCCGTACCGGAGGTCCAGTTCTTCGATTACATCTGGCCCGCCATGCACCAGATCAAGAGCGAGGCGGCCACCATCCGCTGGCGGTCCAACGGGGCGTTCACTTGCCCCATGGTGCTCCGGGTGCCGATCGGCGGCTACGTGGCCGGCGGGGCGATCTGGCACTCGCAGTCCGGGGAGTCGATCTTCACCCACGTGCCCGGGCTGACCGTCGTCATGCCGTCGCGTGCGGCCGACGCCGTCGGGCTGCTGCGGACGGCGCTGCAAGCCGAGGATCCAATCCTTTTCCTCGAGCACAAGCACCTGCTGCGCCAGCCGTACACCCGGGACCCGTATCCGTCGCGGGCCTACCAGATCCCCTTCGGGCGGGGCCGGATCTCCGTCGCCGGCGACGAGCTGACGATCGTAACTTGGGGCGCGCTGGTTGAGAAATCCCGGCAAGCCGCGGCCGCCCTGGCCGCCGAAGACGGCAGCTCGGTCCAGGTGATCGACCTCCGGTCGCTGGCGCCGTGGGACCACGAGCTGGTGGCGACCGAGGTGGCCCGCACCGGGCGGCTGCTGGTGGCCCACGAGGACGTGCTCACCAGCGGCTTCGGGGCGGAGGTGGCCGCCTGGGTCGGGGAGCACTGCTTCAGCGACCTCGACGCCCCGGTGCGCCGGCTGGCCGCCGCCGACACCCACGTGGCCTACGAGCCGACGCTGGCGAAGGCCATCCTCCCCCAGGTCTCCGACATCACGGCCGCAGCCCGGGAGCTGCTCGCCTTCTAACATTCCGCGCATGCCTCAACATGTGCGCGGTGTCGTCGCCTTGGAAAAAGGGGCGCCCGTCCGCCTCGAAACGGTCGTGGTCCCCGATCCCGGTCCGGGTGAAGCCCTGGTCGCCGTGCGCGCCTGCGGGGTGTGCCACACCGATCTCCACTACCGCGAGGGATGGATCAACGACTCCTTCCCTTTCCTCCTCGGCCACGAAGCCGCCGGAACGGTCGAGGCGGTCGGAGCCGGGGTCACCAACGTGGCACCCGGCGACTACGTGGTGCTGGCCTGGCGGGCGCCGTGCGGGGAGTGCCGGTCCTGCCGGCGGGGCCGCCCGTGGTACTGCTTCGACAGCGCCAACGCCAGCCAGCCGATGACCCTGGAGGATGGCACGGCCCTGTCGCCGGCGCTGGGCATCGGGGCGTTCTGCGAGAAGACCTTGGTGGCGGCCGGGCAGGCGGTCGTCGTCGATGCGGCGGCTCGCCCGGAGGCCGCCGGCCTGATCGGCTGCGGGGTCATGGCCGGCTTCGGGGCCGCGGTCAACACAGGTGGGGTGAGCCGGGGCGACACGGTGGCCGTGTTCGGCTGTGGGGGAGTGGGCGACGCCGCCATCGCGGCGGCGGCCCTGGTCGGGGCTCGGGTGATCGTGGCCGTGGACGTGGACGAGCGGAAGCTGCAATGGGCAAAGCGTTTCGGGGCTACCCACACCGTCAACGGTTCCGTCGTTGATGCCGTGGAGGCCGTCAAGGAGTTCACCGATGGGTTCGGCGCCGACGTGGTGATTGAAGCCGTAGGCCGGCCGGAGACGTACCGGCAGGCATTTTTCGCCCGGGATCTGGCTGGGACTCTGGTCCAGGTAGGGGTCCCGGACCCGTCGATGACCATCGAGCTGCCGATGATCGAACTGTTCGGAAGGGGCGGGGCGCTCAAGTCCTCGTGGTACGGCGACTGCCTGCCGTCCCGTGACTTCCCGATGCTGATCGACCTGTACCTCCGGGGCCGGCTAGACCTCGACGGGTTCGTGAGCGAGACCATCGGTCTCGACTCGGTCGAGTCGGCGTTTGACCGTATGCAGCGCGGAGAAGTGCTTCGATCAGTCGTCGTCCTCTAGCTGGCGGACCCGGCAGAGGTCGGGAGGCTGCCTCGCACTTACGTGAACGAGGCAGCCTCCGCGACCTGCCGGGGCCGCCTCTTCGTTCACCCTGGACGCTGGTTACGGGCGTGACCGCCGGCCCCTGGCGTCGCACTTGATCGCCGCGGTCCGATCACGGGTGGGCGCTGGCTCATGGTGACTTGACTTCTGACCGTTCCGCTCACTTCTCGCGACTTGTGTACATCAGATGTAGTCAACGCGTCAGAAGTGGCGACGCGGGTCAGAAGTGGACTGCCCGGCAGGCGGGAGTGAGGGGTGGGGCCGGCACGCCGGAAGGCTGCCCCGTTCATGAAATGCGGGGCAGCCTTCGGCTGCGGGCCGGTCCCACCCCTCGCTGTGTTCTCCTGCGACTGAACCCGACTCGCCAGGTCGCGGCAATCTACGATTTCGTCATGCTCATCATCTTTGGGTTGCGTTCGTATGTGAAGACTCTGGCGGTGTTGACCCTGGCCTGCCGCCAGGGCCATGTGGCGGCGCACCGAGTGGTCAAGGTGACCCGGAAGTTCACCTTGTTCTTCATCCCTTTGTTCCCTGTTCGCCACCGCTACTACAGCGTGTGCACCCTCTGCGGGCTGCAACTGCCGTGGGACAAGGAGTCCGCGGAGGCCGCGGCCCGGCAGGCTGCGGCCGCGGCGCCGGCCATGGCGCCGCCACCAGTGGACCCGGTGGCCCCGCCTTTGAACACCATGTCCTTCTTCGACTCGTCCGACGGTCGCCCGCCGGCGGCGCTCGATCCGCCCCGTGCCGCGCCCGGCTGGTACCCCGATCCCGCCGGCGGGGGCTACCGCTACTGGGACGGGGCGGCGTGGACCGAATCGGTACACGAGGGTGGGGGCGGAGCCTGAGAGGACGGGCTCGGCTGCCCTTCAGCCGGGTGTGAGGACTCGCAGCCCGAGCCGGTCCAGGTGCTCGACGAACAGCTGGGGGTGGCGGTACATCCAGTCGTGGTCGATGTAGCCGGGGGCGTCGACCACTGTGAAAGAGGCGTGCAGCTCGCGGGCGAACTCCTGGCCATCCTGCCGATTGAGCAAGGAGTCCCGGTTGGCCCACAGCACGTGGGCCGGAATACCCGCTTTGGCAATGCGCTGGATGTCCTCGGAACGTCCGCTGGTGAACCCCCACCAGGCCGCGTCGACTAGCTGCCTGGGATGCTCGACCCACGATCGCATGAAGTCGATGGCCGCCCTCGGCGTGGCCATGCCGAGCAGCCGCCAGGGATGGCTCAGGGCCTCGCGTGCCAAGACCCACTCGCGTGAGACCGCGAGGGTATCGGCAAAGACCAGCTCGACGACCCGCTCGGGCTGGCGCACGGCGCAGCCGAGCTCTATGCCACCGCCGAACGAGTGGCCCAGAAAGCTGGCGCGATCCAAGCCCAGGCGGTCCAGCGTGGTCACGAAGGACCGCAGTACGTCGGCGTAGCGCCAGGGGCCACGGATCGCGTAGATGTCGACGAGGACGACCCGACAGCGTTGCGCCAGCAGCCTGACCAGGGGCTGGTAGGTGTCCGGCCGGGTGCCATAGCCGGGGATCAGCACCAGGACCCGGCCGGATCCCTCGTCAAGGCCAACCGGTAGCGCCGTCGGATCCGCCATTCGGGCCGATGGTAGCAACGGGCCGGTTGTAGCTACGGGGGTGCTGCGGCGTCAGCTGCTCGATTGCGTCGCGATTCCCGGGATCTCGGACGCGGCCAGGAACATGACCCGGCGGGCAATGTTGACGGCGTGGTCACCGAGGCGCTCGTAGAAGCGGGCCACCAACGTCATGTCCATCGCCGTCGACAGCGTCAGCCCTCCAGAGCCGAGCTCGGCGATCAGGCTGGCGTGCAGAGCGTCCATCTCGTCGTCGCGTTCGCATACGGCAGCCGCGATGGCGCGGTCGCGCTGGTCCCAGGAGTCGGCGGCTTGGCGCCACATGTCGGACCCGAGACTCCCCATCCGCTCGATGAGCCCTCTGGTGCGCGGCGAGAGCTCCTGGCTTCGACTCGGGTTGGCCCCATGGGCGATGTGCATGACGAGGTCGTGGGACCGCTCGAGCTCGGGCACGATCCGCAGCACCGAGAGCAGGAATCGCAAGTCCGTTGCGACCGGCCCCTGCAGAGCGAGCAGCTGGTTGACCAGGGCCTCAACGTCCAGGTAGAGGGCGTCGATGACCAGTTCCCGGGCGGCCAGCACCTCCACCACACTGCTGTCGCCACCGAGCAAGGCGTCTGTCGCCCCGGCGACGCCCTCGGCGACCAAGGCGAAGAGCTGCATGACCTTTGACTCGATGGCCTCCAACTGCTGGTGATAGCGCAGTCGAAGCTCAACCATGGTCAGAGCCTAGCGATGGATCCCGGGCGATCATCGCGAGGCTTCGGCTTCGGTGGCCAGAGTGAGCCACCGTTCCTCGGCGTCGTCGAGCTGTGCTTGGGCGGCGGCCAATTCGGCCCCGATCCGGGCCAGATCTCGGTGGTCAGCGCTGGCCTCGAAGGCCTCCCCCAGGCGATCCCGGTCGCGGGTCAGGCGGCTCAGCTCCTTGTCGAGTTGGCGCAGCTCGAAACCGATGGTGGTCAACGACCGCGGCCGGTCGCTCCGGGCCGGGGCGCCCGCCGCCCGCCCTTCGGGCCAGCCACCGGGTGCCGGGCTCGCGGGCCGGGGCGAACGGCGACCCTCCCCCGCGGTGCTCTCGGCGATCCACGCCCCCAGACCACCGGACACCTCGCCGACGTGCCGGTCACGGCACACGACGATCCGGTCGGTGACCCGGTCGAGGAACGTCCGGTCATGGCTGACTGTCACCAGGGCGCCCGGCCATTCCTCCAAGAAGTCCTCCAGGGCCCGCAGCGTGTCGAGATCCAGGTCGTTGGTGGGCTCGTCGAGCAACAGCACATTCGGGCGCCCGGCGAGCACCATCAGCAGCTGCAGGCGGCGGCGCTCACCACCCGACAGAGTTCCTACCGTGGCCCACGGCAGCTCCCCGGTAAACCAGAAGCGCTCCATTAGCCGCTGGTCGACAGGATCGCCGGGCGCCCTCGAAGGGCCCGCCACCAGATTCCGCACCCGGCTGGCCAGATCGAGTTCGGGCCCATGCTGGGTGAAGTAGCCGACCCGCACCGTCGGCCCCTGCTCGACCCGCCCGGCGCTCGGGGATCGTCGACCGGCCAGGATCTCGAGCAGCGTGGACTTTCCCGACCCGTTGAGGCCGACCACGCCGAGCCGTTCCCGGGGGGCGAGGCTCAACGACACGTCGACAAGGACCAGCTCGCCTCCCGCGTGATAGCCAAACGACACCGCGTGAGCTTCGATCACCTTGGTGCCGAGCCGGGGGGTATCAAAGCCGACGTCGAGCGGGGCGGTCCGGGCGGCTGCCTCGGGCCCGGCGTTGAGCAGCCGGCGGGCGGAGTCGATCCGGGCCTGGGGCTTGCGGGTGCGGGCGGGGGCGCCCCGCCGCAGCCACGCCAGTTCCCGGCGGGCCAGGTTGCGACGGGTGGTCTCGGCCTCCGCGGCCCGGTCCGCCCGCTCGGCCTCCGCCGCCAGGTAGCCGGCGTAGCCACCGTCGTGGATGTAGGCGCGACCCCGGTCCAGCTCGACCATGCGGGTCGTGACCCGGTCGAGAAGATGACGGTCGTGACTGACCACCACCACGCCGCCCGCGAAACGGGACAGCCACGCTTCCAGCCAGGCGATGGCGGGCAGGTCGAGATGGTTGGTGGGCTCATCGAGGATCAGCAGCTCGGCGGGGTGCCCCAGGACGCTGGCGAGCGCCACCCGCTTGGCCTGACCGCCGGAGAGCTTCGAGATGTCATGATCGATTACCGCGGTCATGCCGAGTCGGTCGAGGATCGCCTCGATCTCCCAGCCCCCGCCTACGGCCTGATGGACGGTGCCCTCCGGGAGGGGCGCCTCCTGGTCCAGGAGGCCGACACGGACACCTCGGCCGCGGCGTACCTGCCCGCTCTCGGCTGCCTGGACGCCGGCCAGGACCCGGAGCAGGGTCGACTTGCCTGTGCCGTTGATGCCGACGACGCCCAGGCGGTCCCGGTCGGTGACGGTGATCGACAACTCCTCGAAGAGAACCCGGTCAGAGCGCCGTACCGACACGCCGGCGGCGTCGACGAGGATGGTCACCCCTCCCAAGGTAGAAGACCCGCTGCCGCCCGAAGCGGGTGCCGAGAATTTAGTTGGACGTCCTAGTGTTGGTGTAGTATCTGGGACGATGTCGGATACCGAGAATCCGCCTGTCCTGCACCGGCCCACCCATCCGGTGCGGCTCGTGACCGCGGCCAGCCTGTTCGACGGACACGACGCGGCCATCAACATCATGCGCCGGCTGCTGCAGTCGCAAGGGGCCGAGGTCGTCCACCTCGGGCACAACCGATCCGTGGACGAGGTGGTCACCGCCGCCATCCAAGAGGACGTGCAAGGGGTTGCGGTCAGCTCCTACCAGGGCGGCCACATGGAGTACTTCTCGTATCTGGTGGACCGGTTGCGAGCCGGGGGCCGGGGCGACATCCGGGTGTACGGCGGTGGTGGAGGGACCATCGTGGCCGCCGAGATCGCCCAGCTGCAGGAGTACGGGGTGGCCCGGATCTTCTCGCCTCAGGACGGCCAGGCCATGGGCCTGGCGGCCATGGTCAACACCATGATCGCCGAGTGCGACCACCCCCTGGCGCCGCCCGAGACGGGCGACCTCGAGGCGTTGCTTACGGGAGATCAGCGGGCGCTGGCCCGGGTGATCACCGCCGCTGAGACCGGCGCGCTGGACCTGCGAGCCCGCCAGCTGATCGACACGGCGGCGGCAGCCCACCGGGCGCCCGTGCTGGGCATCACCGGGACTGGTGGCTCCGGCAAGTCGTCGCTCACCGATGAGCTGGTGCGCCGCTTCCGGATCGATCAGGAGGACAAGCTGCGACTGGCGATCCTCGCCATCGACCCGACCCGCCGGAAGGGCGGCGGCGCCCTTCTCGGCGACCGTATCCGGATGAACGCCATCGACGTCGACGCCAACGGCGGCGCCGGCGGGGGTGGCCGGGTGTACTTCCGTTCCTTTGCGACGAGAGGCGCCGGGAGCGAGCTGCCTGCCTGCCTCGACGACGCCATCGCCGCCTGCCGGGCCGCCGGCTTCGACCTGGTGATCGTGGAGACGCCGGGGATCGGGCAGGGGGACGCGGCGGTGGTTCCGCACGTCGACCTCTCGCTGTACGTCATGACCCCGGAGTTCGGCGCCGCATCGCAGCTCGAGAAGATCGACATGCTGGACTTCGCGGGAGCGGTGGCGATCAACAAGTTCGAGCGCCGCGGGGGAGAGGACGCCCTACGAGACGTGCGCCGGCAGCTCGCCAGGGGAGGCGAGCATCCAGGCCTGGCCCTGGACGAGCTCCCGGTGTTCGGGACCGTTGCCTCCCGCTTCAACGACGACGGCGTGACCGCCCTCTACCAGCACCTGCGCCACGCCCTAGCCGCGAGCGGCCTCGATGCCAGCCCCGGCGTGTTGCCCGCGGTCTCGGTCCGGACATCGACCCGCGGTCAGGCCGTCGTGCCGCCGGGGCGGAGTCGCTACCTGGCCGACATCGCCGAGTCCATCCGCACCTATCACCTGGCCACCGAGACGGAGGCGGGTGCGGCCCGCCGGTGCCAACAACTGCGAGAAGTGGCGGACCTGCTGGCCAAGGAGGGCCGGACGTCGGCCGGCGCCGAGGTCGAAGACCTGGCTGCGAAGGCCAGCGCCGACCCCGCCCTGTCCACCGCCAGCCGGGACCAGCTGGAGTCCTGGCCGGCGAAGGTGGAGCTCTATAGCGCGGCGAAACACGCCCGGACGTCGCTCTCGGGGACACCGGTGCCCCGGGTCGCCCTGCCGCGCTTCACCGACGAAGGCGAGCTGCTGCGTTGGTTGCGATCCGAGAACCTGCCGGGGGAGTTCCCCTACACCGCTGGTGTGTTCTCCTTCAAGCGCGAGGGGGAGGACCCGGCCCGGATGTTCGCCGGCGAGGGAGACGCCTTCCGCTCCAATAGGCGTTTCCACCTCCTGGCCGCCGACCAGCCGGCCACCCGCCTATCCACCGCCTTCGATTCGGTCACCCTCTACGGCTTCGATCCGGACCTCCGTCCCGACATCTACGGGAAGGTCGGCAACTCCGGCGTGTCGATCGCCACCCTCGACGACATCAAAGAGCTCTACCGCGGGTTCAACCTGTGCGATCCGGCTACTTCGGTCTCCATGACGATCAATGGACCGGCTCCGACCATCCTGGCCATGTTCCTCAATGCCGCCATCGACGACCAGCTGGCCCGTTTCGAGGCCGACGCCGGCCGGGCGCCGTCGGACTCCGAAGCCGCCGAAGTCCGGGCCCGGACCCTCCGACAAGTGCGGGGGACGGTCCAAGCGGACATCCTCAAGGAGGACCAGGGTCAGAACACCTGCATCTTCTCGACCGAGTTCTCGCTGCGGGTCATGGCCGACATGCAGGCGTGGTTTATCGGCCACGACGTCCGCAACTTCTACTCCGTGTCGATCTCCGGGTATCACATCGCCGAGGCCGGCGCCAACCCCATCAGCCAGCTGGCCTTCACCCTGGCCAACGGCTTCACCTACGTGGAGGCCTACCTGGCGCGGGGGATGTCGGTCGACGACTTCGCGCCGAACTTCTCCTTCTTCTTCTCGAACGGCATGGATCCTGAGTACACCGTGATCGGCCGGGTCGCCCGGCGGATCTGGGCCATCGGCATGCGGGACCGCTACGGGGCCAACGCTCGGTCGCAGAAGCTCAAGTACCACGTCCAGACGTCGGGCCGCTCGCTGCACGCCCAGGAGATGGCGTTCAACGACATCCGTACCACCCTGCAGGCCTTGTGCGCCATCTATGACAACGCCAACAGCCTCCACACCAACGCCTATGACGAAGCCGTCACCACGCCCACCACCGAGTCGGTCCGCCGAGCCCTGGCGATTCAGATGATCATCAATCAAGAGTGGGGGCTGACCCGCAACGAGAACCCCCTCCAAGGGAGCTTCGTCGTGGAGCAGCTGACCGACCTCGTGGAGGAGGCGGTGCTCGTCGAGATGGAGCGGATCAGCGAACGGGGCGGCGTGCTCGGCGCCATGGAGACCGGCTACCAGCGGGGTCGGATCCAGGACGAATCGATGCTCTACGAGTCGAAGAAGCACGACGGCACCCTTCCCCTCATCGGGGTCAACACCTTCCGCAACCCCGCCGGCGACGCCGTCCCTGACCACCTGGAGCTGGCCCGCTCCACCGAGGAGGAGAAGCACAGCCAGCTGCGCCGGCTGGCAGACTTCCACGCCGCGCATGCCGACAAGCGTCCTGCCGCACTGGCGCGCCTCCAGCAGGCGGCCCTGGCCGGCGAGAATGTGTTCGCCGTGCTCATGGACGCAGTGCCGGTTTGCAGCCTCGGCGACATCACCGACGCCCTGTTCGAGGTGGGGGGCCGCTACCGTCGCAACGTGTAGCAATTTCCGGTTTCGGAGGCCCTGACGGCTTCCAGGTGGGCTTATCGGCAATCCTCTGGGATACTGGAGGGGCTGCGCCAGAAGGGCCCTAGGGCGACGCGGGCGCTGGACAGGAGACATCCCCCGAATGACCACGACATACGAGCTCTCACACCTCCGCGCGTTAGAGGCCGAAGCGGTCCACATCTTCCGGGAGGTGGCGGCCGGCTTCGAGCGACCGGTCCTCCTCTTCTCCGGTGGCAAGGACTCGGTGGTCATGCTGCACGTGGCGGCCAAGGCATTTTGGCCGGCGCCGTTGCCGTTTCCGGTTATGCACGTCGACACGGGTCACAACCTCGACGACGTGGTCGAGTTCCGCGATGACACCGTGGCGCGCATGGGCCTTCGCCTGGTCGTGGGCCGAGTCCAGGACGACATCGATGCCGGCAGGGTGGTCGAGGAGACCGGACCGAAGGCTAGTCGCAACCGGCTCCAGACCGTCACCCTGCTACGGGCTGTCCAGGAGAACGCCTTCGACGCCGTGTTCGGCGGGGCCCGCCGGGACGAGGAGAAGGCCCGGGCCAAGGAGCGCGTATTCAGCTTTCGCGACGAGTTCGGCCAGTGGGACCCACGCAACCAGCGGCCTGAACTGTGGAACCTGTACAACGGCGCCCATCGCAAGGGGGAGCACATCCGCGTGTTCCCGCTCTCCAACTGGACCGAGCTGGACATCTGGCAGTACATCCTCGACGAGGAAGTCGAGCTGCCCGCGCTGTATTACGCTCACCGGCGGACGGTGTTCGAGCGTGATGGAATGCTATTGGCGGTGTCCCCCTACGTGACGTTGATGGACGACGAGGAGCCCTTTGAGGCCACCGTGCGTTTCCGGACTGTCGGCGACGCCACGTGCACCGGTTGCGTCGAGTCGACGGCGTACACCGCGGAGGCAGTAGTGCTGGAGGTGGCGGCCTCCCGGCTGACCGAGCGGGGGGCAACCCGCGCCGACGATCGTATTTCTGAGGCGGGGATGGAAGACCGCAAGAAGGAGGGTTACTTCTGATGCCTGGTGCAGCCTGTGACTGAACTGCTGCGGTTGGCGACCGCGGGCAGCGTCGACGACGGTAAGTCGACGCTGATCGGCCGCCTGCTCTACGACTCGAAGTCCATCTTCTCCGACCAGCTCGACGCCGTGGAGCGCACCAGCCGTGAGCGCGGCGACGAGTACACCAACCTGGCACTGCTCACCGACGGGCTGCGGGCCGAACGGGAGCAGGGCATCACCATCGACGTCGCTTACCGGTACTTCGCCACGCCCCACCGGAAGTTCATTATCGCCGACACGCCGGGCCACGTGCAGTACACCCGCAACATGGTGACCGGGGCGTCGACCGCCGACCTGGCCCTGATCCTCGTCGATGCCCGCAAAGGCGTGCTCGAGCAGTCCCGCCGGCACGCCTTCATCGCCAGCCTGCTCGGGATCCCTCACTTCGTCGTCTGTATCAACAAGATGGACTTGGTCGACTGGTCAGAAGAGCGGTTCGGGGAGATCCGCGACGAGTTCCGCAACTTCGCCATGAAGCTGGACGTGCACGACGTGACCTTCGTGCCGGTCTCTGCCCTCCTCGGCGACAACATCGTGGGCAACAGTTCCAACATGGGGTGGTACGAGGGAACCCCGTTGCTCCATCACCTCGAGCAGGTCCACATCGCTTCGGACCGCAACCTCATCGACGCCCGCTTCCCAGTGCAGTACGTGATCCGTCCTCAGCGCGGGACCGACCACGACCTGCACGACTACCGTGGCTACGCGGGAACGGTAGCGGGTGGCATCTTCAAGCCCGGCGACGAAGTGGTGGCCCTGCCGTCCGGATTCACCTCCCGCATCGCTGAGGTGCGAGCCCCCGGAGGGGAGGAGCTGGACGAGGCCTTTCCTCCCCAGGCCGTCACCCTGTGCCTCGCCGACGATCTCGACATCGGCCGCGGGGACATGATCTGCCGTCCGCACAACCGGCCCTTCGTCGGCCAGGACATCGATGTCATGGTGTGTTGGTTCGCAGACCAAGCGTCGTTGGTGGCCGGAGCCAGGTACAAGGTCCAGCACACGACCCGATCGGTGATGGCCAAGGTCGAGTACCTCGACTACCGCTTGGATGTCAACACCCTGCACCGGGACGAAACGGCGACGTCGTTGTCGCTCAACGAGATGGGACGGGTCCGGCTGCGCACCCAGGCGCCGTTGATGTTCGACCCCTATCGACGCAACCGGGCCACCGGCGGACTGATCCTCGTCGACCCGGTCACCAACAACACTGTCGCGGCCGGCATGATCGTGAGTGCCGAGCAAGCCAACGCGACCAACGTCGTCTGGCACGCCAATTCCGTTGGTCGGGATCAGCGCGCCGGCCGCGGCC
>Ga0302324_100002692_pt1 | contig 40590 bp, 35 predicted proteins | sample Palsa_T0_1_FD_201949 | JGI IMG/M metagenome (GOLD analysis project Ga0302324, IMG submission 201949) | Peat permafrost microbial communities from Stordalen Mire near Abisko, Sweden - Palsa_T0_1 | ecosystem: Environmental > Terrestrial > Soil > Palsa > Peat permafrost | place: Sweden: Abisko...
GCGCGGGTGCCTTCGATCAGGTGCATGGTGACGCCTCCCTTGGAGCCGTCAGCGAGGTGGACCTGGGCGTTATCGACGGCGGCAACCGTGGCGGGCGCGAAGATGCGCATCCCGTAAATCAGCGCGCTGCGCTGGGCAGCACCCTTGACCAGTTTCAGCTTGCGCGCCATCCCGAACACCTCCTCGTCGCGCCGGACGGATCGACGACGTGGCATATAGCATACACGGGGGGAGGGCTTCAGGCTTTGAGCTTTTGGAGTGCGCGATTGACAAAGCGGCGGCGCGACAAAGAGAATTCCACTAATGCGGCAATGGATAGGGAAGGTGGCTGGTCTCGTCCTCGTGAGTTGGTGGTTCTCGATGGGCGGATGCGGTCTCGCCTATGAGGCTGGATCCGAAATCAAGACCAATCATATGGAGGATCAGCTCAAAGTAGGAGAAACGCCCAACCAGGTGCATCAGGACTGGGGCGAGCCGGACGTGCGCAAGGAACTGGGAGGAAACAGCGAGCTATGGAGCTATGCGCGCCGGCCGAACAGCAACGACATGGCGGCGACGATTTTCTATACCTCGACCAAATCGGGCGACGAGAGCAAGTTCCTCGATTTGAAGTTTGAGAACGGCAAGCTCGTTTCATGGGCGGTGAACGAGCACGCGATGCCGGCCAAAAGGGGTGCGGGCTTCAGTTATGGCTTCGGTCCGGGCGGAGCGGTCTCCCCGGTGCAGCATTACTAAAGTGCCTTATTGCAACTGACGTAACGCATCGTGTCTAATTGCATATGGAGCAATTTCTGTTGGGCGGGGGTGGACGGCTCGAACGTGCGCATTGCGCCAGTCCAGGAGCGGGTCAAAGTGCGACCTGCGGAAAATGGTATTAAAATGCCCGGGACATCGGAGTCTGGAGCGTAGTTTGAGAAGGGTGTTTTAAATGGCAACTGCGCGCAGCGGCTTCGAATCGATTCTGCTCGATCGCTCATGGGTCTCGCAGCAGGATCTCGAAAAGGCGCATCAGCGAAAGAAGCCCGGACAGGAGATCGCCGACGTCCTTATCGATATGGGCGCACTCGAACCGCAACGGCTCGCGCGTGCGCTCGCCCAGGAATACGGCATGCCTTTTCAGGCGCATATCGATGCCGCTACGCTTGAAAGCGATCTGGTGTCGAAGGTTCCGATAAATTACGCCAAACGTAATCGGCTCCTGCCGATCTCGACCGACGGCACCACGGTGACGGTCGCAATTGCGGACCCCGCGAATTACGAACCGTTAGACGACCTGCACGTCCTGTTCGGACAGCCGATACTGGCGGTGGTCGCGCCCGCCGAGGTAATCAACGAAGCGATCAATCGCGCCTACGACCAGGCGGCAACTACCACCGCGCACGACCTGATGATCGATCTCGAGGAAAATCGGCTCGACCTGGTGGCGAGCGAGCTCGCGTCGGAGCCGCGCGATTTGCTCGAAGCTGACGACGCCGCGCCGATTATCAAGCTGGTAAACGGACTTTTGTCGCAAGCGGTGAAGGACCGCGCGAGCGATATTCATATCGAAGTGTTTGAGCGCGAGCTGGTGGTGCGCTTTCGGGTTGACGGGATGCTCTTCGACGTGTTGACGCCGCAGAAGCGTTTTCATTCGGCGATAACCTCGCGCGTCAAGGTCATGTCGGGCCTTAACATCGCGGAAAAACGGTTACCTCAGGACGGGCGTATCCGGCTGCGAATCGCCGGTCGCGATATCGATATTCGCGTTTCCACGATTCCTACCGCCTTCGGTGAGCGGATCGTGCTGCGTCTGTTGGATCGGGCGCAGGCGCTCGTGGATGTGAACCTGGATCGGCTGGGATTCTCGGGCGAAAATCTGCCGAAAATCGAGCGGCTGATCAAGCAGAGCCACGGCATCATACTGGCGACCGGGCCGACTGGTTCGGGTAAAACGACGACGCTATACGCATGTCTGAGCCGCATCAATTCCCCTGAAAAGAACATCATCACGGTCGAGGATCCGATCGAATACCAGCTTCATGGCGTCGGCCAGATGCAGGTCAATCCGAAAATCGATTTGACCTTCGCCACCGGACTGCGATCGATTTTGCGCCAGGACCCCGACGTCATCATGGTCGGTGAAATCCGCGACAGCGAAACCGCCGAAATCGCGATTCAAGCGGCGCTCACCGGCCATCTGGTGTTCTCGACGCTGCACACCAACGATTCCTTTGGCGCGATGACCCGTCTGATCGATATGGGTATTGAGCCGTTCCTGGTCTCGTCGTCGGTGATCGCGGTGCTGGCGCAGCGCCTGCTGCGCGTAGTTTGCGCCGATTGCCGCGAACCATATACCCCGAGCGAGGCTGAATTGACCCGCATCGGCCTGGGCGGGGTTCGCCTCACGAAGCCAATCTATCGGCCAAAGGGATGCAAGGCGTGCCGCAACACGGGATATCGCGGCCGGACCGCCGTTACTGAACTGATGGTCGTCGATGACGACGTGCGCAGCCTGGTCATGCAAAAGGCCGACGGCTCGATGATCCGGAGGGCATGCACGGCCAAGGGCATGAAGCTGCTGCGGCAGGATGGCGCCGAGCGTATCGTAGCGGGTCAGACCACGGTCGAAGAGTTGCTGCGCGTGACGCAGGAAGAGATCGCGTAGCGCGCGCTTCCGTCAATTCATAATTCCAATGCCGGTATTCGCATACCGCGGTTTATCTGCCAACGGCCGTTCGGTGGCCGGTGTCATCGATGCGGACAGTGCACGCAGCGCGCGCGGCAAGCTGCGCGACCTCGGCATATTCCCGACTGATTTAGGCGAAGAGGCGGCGTCAGCGCGCGGGTCGGGATGGTCGCTGCGCAGCCTGATGCCGGTCTTCCAGCGCCGCATGCCCGCGCCGGAACTGGCTCTAATGACGCGCCAGTTGAGCGCCTTGCTCGGCGCTGGCGTGCAATTGGTCGAGGCCCTCGGCACGCTCTCGGAGCAAGCCGCGCGACCCGCCGTCAAGCGTATGCTAGCGCAGGTGCGCGAGGCCGTGCGCGAAGGCTCGTCGCTGACCGACGCACTCGCGGCGCATCCCGACATCTTCTCGGACCTGTACGTCGGGATGGTGCGCGCGGGCGAGGCGGCGGGCGCTCTCGAGGCGGTGCTGGATCGGCTGGCGGAGTACAGCGAGCGGCAGGCGGAATTCGTCTCGAAGGTGCGCGGCGCACTGACCTATCCGATCATCATGATGTGTGTAGGACTGGCGATTATGGGCTTCCTGGTCAGCTACGTAGTGCCGCAAATCGCGACCATCTTTGAGCAGCAGCACGCGGCGCTGCCGACAATGACCAAGGTGCTGATATCATTCTCCAACTTCCTCACAACTTATTGGCTGCTGCTGTTTATCGCCTTGGCGGGGATGGTGGCCGGGGTGTTGGCGGCGCTCTCGAGCAAGCGCGGACGGCGGCTATGGGACGGCTGGGTGCTGCGATTGCCATACCTGGGACCAACGGTGATTCGGATCATCTGCGCCCGCTTCGCCCGCACGCTGGCCACGCTGCTTTCGAGCGGCGTGCAATTGCTGCCGGCACTGACGGCAGTGCGCCGCGTCGTCACCAACGGTATCCTAGCGGAGGCGGTCGATGAGAGCCGCGAGAGCATCCGCGAGGGTCATGGCATGGGCGCGACCCTCGCACGCAGCGGCTTGTTCCCGCCGCTGTTGATCGAGATGATCAAGGTGGGCGAGCGTTCGGGCGAACTCGAACGGATGCTCGAGCGCGTGGCCGATAATTATGAGCGCGAGGTCGAATCCTCGCTGCGGCAGATGACCACGATGATCGAGCCGTTGATGACGCTGGTGATGGCGGCGATGATTCTATTCATGATGCTGGCAGTGCTGATGCCGATCTTCCAGCTCAATCAGCTGATGCAGTGAAGTTGGCCGCAACGCGGCCCGAAGCAAGGATAAAAACGATGCGTGAAAGGCTCCGCGGGTCTGAGGAAGGTTTCACCTTGATCGAGCTCATGGTGGTCATTCTGATCATCGGGCTGCTGGCCACTATCGTCGTGCAGAATCTCAGGGGCGCCACCGACAAAGCCAAGCGGATCAAAGCAGAAGCCGACATTTCGGCTCTTAAGACAGCACTCGATCGCTACTATCTCGATAACGGCTCCTACCCGTCGAGTGATCAAGGATTAACGGCCCTGGTGAGCGCGCCGTCCAACGGCAAGATCCCCGCCGATTACCCGCCGGGCGGATATATCGAAAAGATTCCCAACGACCCGTGGGGCAATGCGTATGTGTATCAGAGCGACGGCGACAACTACGTGCTGAAGTCATACGGAGCGGATGGGGTCGAGGGCGGGACTGGTAAGAACGCGGATATCGACGGCAGCAGCAACAACAGCGGCAGCTCGTAGCGGCGGTTTTCGGGCGACGACCGCTTCTCATGGCAAAGCAACTTTAGCGTCTCCCGGCGTGCAGCAGTGCCGAAGGGCATTAGAGCGCCGGTGAGCGAGGCGGAACCGGTGAATTTGCGGCGATGCAGAGCGTCGAAACTGCTATGAGCGTCAAATCCCGATCGCCCCTTGTGCGCCTTGAGCGCGGCTTCACACTGTTGGAGCTGGCGGTCGTGATGTTTCTGATCGGGCTCGTCTTGACGATCGCAATGCCCTATTTCGGCAGTGTCCAGAGCTCCCAGATGCGCAGTGAGGCTCGGCGGCTTGCGAGCCGGGCTAATTACCTCTATCAGGAGGCCGGTGCGCAAAAGGTGCTGCTGCGGCTCACCTTCGACTTTAACTACAACGGCTATTTCGTCACTCGCATGGACCCGTTCGCCGAGAGACCCCAGTTCCTTCCCGAGACCGGACCGGCCGGGGTGCGCGTGATAATGCCGGTGGGAATCAGGATTCGCGACGTCACGGTCGAGGGCCTGGGAACTTTCGCGAAGGGAATGGCCAGCGCCCAGTTCTATCCGGGCGGCTATGTTGACGCCACGATGATTCATCTGGCGGACGAGAAGGGTGAGGTTTACACGCTGGCGATCGACCCCTTCAGCGGCCATGTCTCGATTGTCAATGGCGACGTGAGCCCGCCCAGAGGCCTCAGGACTTATCAGTGAGCCGCACAAATTCTGGCGCCGGGATGCCGCTGTGGTGTTCCATTAATGGTGCATCGACGCGGCGCTCCAGAACGGCGTCGAGGCGGCTGCGGCCGGGAACCATAGCCGCAAAGTCGGGCGATTTACGCTGGGGCGCAGGTTTCACGCTGCTGGAAGTGATGATCGCGGTCGCTTTCATCGGAATCGCGATGCTCGCATTACTGTCGCTGCATCAGAACAACCTGGAATCCGTCATCCGAGCCCAAGACCTCACGCGCGCCTCGATGCTGGCGCAGCAAGTGATGAGCACGGCCGAAGTGGCGCGCTTTCCTGATCCCGGCTTCACACACGGCGACTTCGAACGCGATTATCCCAACGGCCAATTCGGCAATTTCCATTGGGAACGCGAGGTCGATGCGATGCCGCAGTTCCCCGACATGCGCCGGGTGCGCGTGAGTGTTCTGTATGGGCAGGGATTCAGCCGCAGATTCGATCTTTTCGAATACATGCACAATCCAAATCCACCGCCAATGCCCAACGCCCCGGACCCGAACAATCCGGCCGACTCGGGCGACGACTCGAATTCGGGCGGATGATAGCTGACGCGACCAGGTCAGGACGGCGCCGCGAAGCGCCCGGCTTCACGCTGATCGAGATCATGCTCGCGGTAGCCATCCTCGGTATGGTCCTGCTGATGCTGGCGCAGTCGTTTCATGCGGTGGCGGCGAGCAAAGTTCACGGCGAGAATCGAATCGCGATCGACCAGTCGGCGCGAACGATCCTCGCGCAGATGAGCGACGAGTTGCGCGGCGCCGTGCAGACGCCCTTTTACCCTAGCCGCGTGTCGATGGTCGGTCTTGCGCGGATGGAGGGAGGGCAGCCAATGGATACTTTCACAGTATCGACGCTTGATCCCGGCCATCGGAGGAGCCTGGAAGGATTTGGGCCCGAGGACACGGTCGGCTACGTCACGGCGCCGAATCCGGACCGTCCCGGCTGGTTTCTGCTCGAACGGGTCCAGTACAGCAGTCTGTTAACGAATCCGCCGACCCTCGCCAACGCGGCGCCCGTGGTCCTGGCGAACAATCTAATCTCGCTCCATATCCGCTATTTCGACGGCGACAACTGGAGCGAGAGCTGGGATTCGACCAGCCTGCCGCCGGGACGGTCGATACCGGTGCAAGTAGCCATCGACTTGAAGACCGGATCGACGAGTGGCGCCGCACTCGCGCTGTCCACCGCGGTCACCCTCCCGATGGCATTTCAGCAATGGTAATTCGCGGCTTTAAACTGAAGCTGCCAGGGCGTTTGCGCAAAAATGAGCGCGGAATGGCGCTGCTGGCGACGTTGCTCGCAGTCGCACTGATGACGATCCTGGTGGTTGACTTCGCCACCTCGGCCGCCCTCAGCTATCGATCCGCCGCCAATCAGGCCAACGAGCTACGCGCGCTCTACCTGGCGCGATCGGGCATCCAGGTGGGGATTGCGCTACTGGAGCGCGATTCCTTCAGCGATGCGCTGCAAAAGCAGCAATACGATGCGCTGACTGACGTGTGGGCAATACCGACACCGCCAATCCCCGTTGATGGCGGGACGGTTTCGGTTTCGATCGTCGATGAAGCGCGCAAGCTCAATATCAACAAGCTGTACGACTGGCGCGCGCACCAAATCAACGACGATTACGCCCAGATGATCGCACGCTTGTTCGAGGGTATCGGCGTCACAACCGATCTAATCCCGATCATCGTCGATTGGTTGGATCCGGACAGCATCGACTCGGAGGGCGGGGCGGAGTCGGATTACTACTTGCAACTGATGCCGCCGTACGAACCGCGTAACTCGTCGATGCCTACGATCGGCGACTTGCGCGCCCTAAAAGGGATGGACGACGCCACTTTTTTCAAGCTGGCCAGCTATCTGACTACGAACGAAATCGCCATCAACCTGAACACCGCGTCGCCAGAAGTGCTGTCGGCGTTGACGCCAACCTTGTCGAACAATCCGGATCTGGTCAAAGAAATCGTGGCAGCACGCGAGTTCCATCCGTTTATGTCGGCGAACGATGCCACAAACTTACCCGGGGTCGGCGAAGCTCTGCCGGGGTCCAGTCCGATCTTCCAGCTAGGCGTGCGCAGTAGTTTCTTTACGATTATCGGACAGGGACAATTCGCGGGCGCGCGGCGGCGGATCTATGCGGTCGTGCGGCGTAATGCGAATGGCTCCGCGATGCTGATAAGCTGGCACGAAGATTAAGTCCTCGCGCGGACACGGCGGAGTCAGGGCGCGGAGAATCGGAATCGAATGGGTGAGCGAATCATGGCGCTGGAGCTGGCAGGCGAGCGGGTGCGCGCGGCGATGGCCGATCGTACCTGGAACGCGCTGGAGCTGATCGGCGCATGGGAGCAGGAGCGCGGCGCCGACGAGGCGGATCTCGCGCCCGCGATCGCGCGTCTGATCGAAGCCGCGGGCCATCCCGATATCCTGATTTCCGCACTGCCCGGAGAATTCGTCGCCAAGCGGCTGCTCACCCTCCCCTTCAGCGATCGGCGCCGCCTGGCGCAAGTCGTGCCTTTCGCCCTTGAGGAGCATCTCCCGTTCCCGGTGGACGACGCCGCAGTCGCGTTCGCACGCGTCGGTCGTGAGGATGGCAAGACGCTCGTGATCGCGGCGTTCGCGCGCAAGGAGGACCTGAAGAGCCATCTCGAGTTGCTGGGCCGGGCGGGACTGGACCCGAAGATCGTCACGCTGGGCACACTCGCACTGGCCGGATTGCTGGCGCGCGCGCGCAACGGTGCGGGCGGATCTCATCTGGTCGTCGATATCGATCATGCCTGCACTTCAATGGTTCTGATCGACGCCCATGGCACGCCGCGCGCGGTTCGTACCGTCGGGCGCGGTATCCACCCGCAAAATGGCACCGCGGCACTCCCCGCGCCAATCGCCGGCGCAATCCTCGGCGCGGTGCGGCAGACCCTGCTCGCACACGGTGCGGATCATGAGCCGCCCGACCTGGTGTTGACCGGGGTCGCTGGGATCACGCCTGCGGTACGCGAACAATTGAGCAACGCACTCGCGGTGCCGATTCACAATGTTGACGAATTCGATTGCTCGTCTTTTTTCGCGGGCAATCGGACGGAGCCGATCGCCTTTGCCCCGTGCCTCGCGATGTTACTCGCGGAGGCGCCCAGCAAGCCGCTGGAGTTGCTGAATTTCCGCCAGGGCGAGTTCGCCTTTCGCGGCCATACCAGCAAGCTTGGCCCGCTGCGATTGACGGTCGCGCTCGCGGGGGTCGCGATTTTCCTCGCCTTCCTGAACTTCATCCTGGGAGTCTCGGCCGGCGCCCGCCAACTTCACCTGCTCAATCGCCAAATCACCGAGATCACCGCGCCCGCGCTGGGCAACGTCGATCCAGGATTGGCGCCGGCCGACCTCCAGCAGAAGATCATCGAAATGCGCAAACGGCTGCGCCTCATGGGTGGCAACCTTGGTCACGGATCGCCGCTCGACGTGCTGCTCGCACTCTCGCGCGCCATTCCGCCCGGCGTGCCGGTACAGGTGAACGACCTGCTGATAGATGACAGCGGTTTGAAGATTGAAGGTACGGCAGACTCTTACGCCACCGTCGATCAGGTCAAGAAGGCTTTGGAGCGCACCTCGGAGTTCGATGAGATCCAGGTGGACCACGCGACTGCCGGATCGGATCCGAGCAAGGTTGAATTCCGGCTCAGCGCGTCTTTGCGGGAAGCACCCGCGGGAACCGAATAGGTCATGGCGCCAAATTTCAGAGAACTTCCGGAAAAAATAAGGGTTGCCACCGGCGAACGGATGCGCGCGATCGCGGACGCACCATCGGTAAGGAAAATGCGCGCGCGCGTCGCGGCGTTGGCTGAGCGCGAGTGGAAACGTATCGTGCGGTTGGCGGCGCCGGCATGGACCGTCGCGTACGGGTGGTACTCGAAACGCGAGCAGCGCGAGAAAGTTCTGTTGCGTGCGCTCGCTTTGGTCCTTGGCGTCATCGTACTCTACAACTTCGTCTATATTCCGATTGCGGGTCTCAGCGGAGGATTCGGCGATGAGGTCGCGGTCCGCCAGCAACAGTTGTCCGACACCCGGGCGCTGATGCGATCGTACGACCGCCTGAAAGTCGAACTCGCGGGGACCGAAAAGCGCACGGTGCCGAGCGCAGACTTCTCACTCTTCTCAGTCATCGAGCAATCATTGACGAAGAGCATCGGTCACGAAAAGATCGGTTCAATTACGCCTTCGGACCACCCGGTGCCGGGCGGCTACCAGGAATATACGGTTGACCTCAAGCTGGCGGGACTGAACCTCGCGCAAATCGTTGACGCCCTGTACGGTGTGCAGACGCTGCCGATGCCAGTGACGGTTTCCGATCTGCATGTGCGTCAGCGCGATCAGGATCCTCACACCTACGACGTTGATATGACGTGCGTGGCGCTGGGCCGGAATGGATGAAGTAGCGGCGGCGCAGCCGGCCGGCGGAATCATGCGCAGTCGGCGGATGCTGATCGTCGCGAGCGCGCTGATCGGCATCGCGGTCTTCGCGGCCTTTCTGGTCGCCGATTTTCCCTACAAAGATACGCTGACCTCGTTGCTCGCTCCCTATAACCTCAAACTGACCTACGAGTCGCAGCGCTTGAGCCCTCCGATCGGTGCCGAACTCGTTGGCGTGCAACTCTTCTCGACCACTGGCAATGGCGACGAGGCCCTGTTGCAAAGTCCCGCTGTGACGCTCGCCCCGACGATCGCATCGCTGCTTTTCGGCCAGCCCGGGATGCACGTGCGCGCCAATCTCTATGGTGGCGTCGTTCACGTAACGATTCATCAGCGGGCTGGCGCGGTGAATCTGGACTTCAGCCTGGACTCGCTCAAGTTGGCGCAGAGCACTCCGCTCAGGTCGTTCGGCGCTATCGTCAAGGGCAATCTCTCGGGCAACGGGGCGGCTCAAATCAATGGACCGCTCCTTCCCGACGATCACGCAACCATGGCCGTAAATGGCGATCAGATCGAGGTTGCGGTGGTTGACGGCTTCCCGCCGATTCGCGTCGGCACGCTCACCGGCAACGTTCAACTGGATCAGGCCGCGATCAAGCTGAGCGGGATCGTCGCGCATGGCGACGACCTCGACCTCAAGGCCGACGGCACCATTCAGCTCGGCGAAACCCTCGACGACAGCACGATCAATCTGACGTTTTACCTCACCCCGACGCAGAACGGCCTCGACCATTTCGGCTTTTTTCTCAAGATGCTGCCGCATCCGCCGGGCCCCGACGCACCCTTCACCGTCGATGGGAATCTATTGTCGCCGTCGATCAGCTAAACCGGTCGGTCATGGACGGAATCGCCACTTCGGCGAGAACTGGGCGAGCGAGCGTACACCGCTATCATGGAGCGAGAGGTCATGGCGCAAGGCGCTGAAGTAATTCCAGCAGATGGGGCTGAGTCGATGCGAGGGACGGCCTTGAAGCGATAACCGCTTCGGAGCACAATCGCGCTGCGCTTCGACTGCGCTATTTTCACGCTTCGATTGGAGTCATGGATGGCCGCTGCCGTACCGAAACTGGGTCTCGAAATGTCGATTGCCTCCACCGCTTTCGGCGAGTGTCCACGTCTCGCGCGCGAGGCCGAGGACCGCGGCTATGCCTCAATCTGGGTGCCCGAGGTCAGCGGCCCCGACGCTTTCGTCACGCTGGCGACAATCGCGCAAGCGACCACCAAGGCCGATCTCGCGACCGGTATCGTGCCGATTCAGATTCGCACGCCGGGCGCAATGGCGATGGGCTTTATCACGCTGAACGAACTCTCCGGCGGACGCGCGATTGCGGGTCTCGGCGTTTCGAGCCCGATAATCGTCGAGCGCTGGCACGGCGCCGCGTATGCGAAGCCGGTCACCGCGATGCGCGAGTGCGTCACGATTATGCGCCAGCTCTTCACCGAGGGCCGCGGCAAATTCGAGGGCAAGGTTTATCGCAGTGATTTCCGCCTCGGCTTCCAGTCGAAGTATCCGCCGCCGCGAATCTACCTGGCCGCTTTGAATCCCCCGATGCTGCGCCTTGCGGGCGAGATCGCCGATGGCGTTCTGCTCAATTACTCGCCGCCCGAGGCGATCCCGCCGATGATCGCGGAGGTCCGCGCCGGCGCCGAAAAGGCGGGACGCACACTCTCCGATATCGACATCAGCATTTACCTGCGCATGTGTATCACGGAGGACGAAAAGGCCGCCGTGATGTCGTTCAAGCGCGAGCTGGCGACTTACGCCTTCGTCGATCAGTACAACGCAATGTTCGAGCGCTATGGGCTTCAGGACGAATTCGCCGAAGTGCGCCGCCTGTGGCGCGAAGGCAAGCGCGACGACGCCCCCAACGCCTTGAGCGATTCGTCGGCGCGGCGTCTGGCGGCATTCGGACCGCCTGCTGCGGGGCGCAAGTTTATCGAGAGCTTTCGCGCGGTCGGTGTGAGTCATCCGGTGATCTTTCCGATCGGCCCGGGCAAATCGCTGATGCAGCATTTCAAGGCCACCGTTGAGGCGGTCATCGGCGCCTGAAACTGTTCGCATCGAAAGGTCTAGCCTTGCCGGATGGCGGGGTGCGTGGTACTCGCGAGCTAAGCGACGTGCCGGTCAAATCAGAACCGAACCCCTTTCCAGAGGTCTGCGATGCTTAAAGTAATACTTCAACTTTATCCGGTGATTCCCGCCGCCAATGAGGCCGAACGCGAGGCCTTGCGGCCCATCGGGCGCAACCGGGAGCGGTACCAGGAAACGCTGACCGGCTGGCACGAGATCATTCGCGCCGCCGATAACCTTGGGCTGTGGGGCGTCGCCACCATTGAGCATCACTTCTGGTCGGAAGGCTACGAATGCGGTCCCAATCCCGGCGTGCTCGACGCCTACTGGGCCGCCATCACGAAGAACGTCCGGGTCGGCCAGATGGGCTATGTGATGAGCACGCAGAATCCGATGCGCGTGGCAGAGGAGACGGCGATTATCGACCATCTGACGCAAGGCCGGTGCTTCGTCGGCTTCGCGCGCGGCTACCAATCGCGATGGACCAACGTGCTCGGGCAGCATCTCGGCACGCGCGCGACGATCTCGCCGACCGCGGGCGCAGGCGAGCAGGATCACATGTTCGCAGGTGAGAAGAATCAGAGCGATGTTGACGACGACGCCCTCAATCGCCGCATCTTCGAGGAAGAAGTCGATATCGTCGTCAAGGCGTGGACCGAAGACAGTATCGCGATCAAAGGCGAGTCGTGGCAAATCCCGTTCCCGTTCGACAAGGGCGTCGATGACTGGCCGCTCGCGCGGGCGGGCGTGACGGGACGCTTCGGCGCACCTGGCGAAGTCGGCGCCGACGGCAACGTGCATCGTATCAGCGTGGTGCCTGCACCTTACACGCGGCCGCATCCTCCCGTTTTCGTGGCGACTGCGGGAAGTCCTCAGAGCGCTGAATATGCAGGCCGGCGCGGCTTCATCCCGCTCTATTTCACCAGCGTGAATAACGCACTCGCGCTCGGAACGGCATACCAGAATGCGGCGACCGCAAGCGGACACGATTTTACCCTGGGACAGAACCAGGCGGTGGTGCGGATGCCGCATCTTGGCGCGACGACAGAGGAAGCGCGCAAGTCACTAATCGATTATGACGGTGACATCTTCCGCAACTTTTACGCCTCGATGGGCCGGCGCAAGATGGACACGAGCGACCTCGTGAAGTCCACGACGCAGTTCGGCATGTGGGCGGTCGGCACAGTTGACGAAGTACGAAATCAGTTAGTCGAGGAATGGAAAAAGTTCCCGGCCGAGTACCTCACGCTGATCTATCACTACGCGCAGATGCCGAAGGAAGTCGTAATCAAGAATCTCGAATTGTTTATGCGCGAGATCAAGCCTGCGCTCGACGAGCTGACGCCGTACACGGAAAAGGATACTACGTCAGCCGCGGCAGGCCGCTGAGACGCGCTAACAACAGCGACAAAAACCGGCGGTTGATCGCAGTGATCAGCTGCCGGTTTCATTTTCATTCGCTTTGACCCCCGCAATCGGGCGAAGTGCGCCCCGCGAGCGCGGCGCGCTAAGGCTAAGTGGCGACGACCTTCGTGATGCGGCCCTCGATCACTTCGTCGATCAGTCCGTATTCCACCGCCTCTTTGGCGCTGAGGAAATTGTCGCGGTCGGTGTCCTTCTCAAGCTTCTTAACCGCCTGACCGGTATGATTCGCGAGAATCTCGTTGAGCATGTCGCGCAGGCGCAAAGCCTCGCGTGCCTGGATGCTGATATCGGCAGCCTGCCCTTCGAAGCCACCCGAGAGTTGATGAATCATGATTCGCGAGTGCGGCAGCGAGTAGCGTTTGCCCTTGGCGCCCGCCGCCAGCAGCACGGCGCCCATGCTGGAGGCCTGCCCGACGCATAGCGTGGACACGGGCGGCTTGACGAATTGCATCGTGTCGTAAATCGCCAGGCCGGCAGTGACCGAGCCACCCGGCGAGTTGATATACATGTTGATCTCGCGCTCGGGGTCTTCCGATTCGAGAAAGAGCAGTTGCGCGGTGACGACGTTGGCCAGGTCGTCGCCGATTTGACCGCCCACGAAGACGATCCGGTCCTTCAGCAGCCTCGAGTAGATGTCATAGGAGCGCTCGCCGCGACCGGTCTGTTCGACCACGAATGGAATCAAGATGCTCATGGAAGCTATTTTACTCCCCTCGGTCATGCGCCGTCGATAACGTCGATGTGGGAACCGCGGATCAATTACCCGGCACCGCTGCCCTGTCTTGATTGCAATCGGGACTGTCGCACGGAGAGTCTTCGCGAAAGGCAATCAGCGCAGGCGGAAACGCTCGCCCAGGAAGACTTCGCGCACGCGATCATTATCGGCGATCTCGCGCGGCGTACCTTCAAAGAGAATCTTGCCCGAATGGATGACGTAAGCGCGATCGATGATCGAAAGCGTTTCCTGCACATTGTGATCGGACATCAACACGCCGATGCCGCGATCTTTCAGATAGGTAATGATGCGCTGGATCTCAATCACGGTAATCGGATCGATACCCGCGAAAGGTTCATCCAGGCAGAGAAAAAGCGGATTCAGCACCAGCGCTCGCGTGATCTCGACCCTGCGCCGCTCGCCACCCGAGAGCACCCCCGCCGGAGATTTCGCGAGGTGCGCGATATCAAGCTCGCCGAGCAGCGATTGAAGTCGCGCCTGGCGCTCCTCCTCGGTGAGCGGCAAGGTCTCGAGCACCGCGAGCAGGTTCTGTTCAACCGTGAGTTTGCGGAATACCGAGGGCTCCTGCGGCAGGTAGCTGATGCCCCGGCGTGCGCGCTGGTACAACGGCAACAGTGTAATATCGTCGCTGCCCAAGGCTATCGTCCCTTCGTCGGGCTTCAGGAGACCCACCAGCATGTAAAAGGTTGTAGTCTTGCCGGCCCCGTTGGGACCGAGCATTCCCACCACTTCGCCTTTGCCAATGCCGACGTTGACGTTGTCGACGACCTTGCGGCCGCTGTAACTCTTGGTTAGGCCATGCCCTTCGAGCGCCGGTTCCACGGCAGAAACGGATTCCACTGCGGCAATCGGGATGTCGTGATTCAGTTGCTCAAGCCTTGCCATCAAAATAATACGCCCAATGAGGCGCCACCATGGTTTTATAGGCTTTGGCGGTCGCAGGGAATCTCATCAGACGCGATTAATCAATCCTCCACTTCAAGTACGATTGGGCCGCGCCAAGGTTTCGCAAAGAGCGTTAAAAAACCGCCAGGATCACGGATCCAGCCATTTGCGTCCGTCGTTCTCAATCAACTTCTCGGCAGCCTCCGGTCCATGGGATCCCGCCGGATATTCGTGCATCGGAAAGGCTGGACCGCTAGTCCATGGATCGAGGATCGACTGAACAAACTGCCAGGATTTCTCGACGAATGGAGCGCTTACAAAAAGCGTGCGATCGCCGCTCATGACATCGAGCAGGAGCCGTTCATAGGCTTCCGGCGATGGACCGGAAAATTCGCTGTCGTAACGCAGATTCATGCGCACCGGCCGAATGGCTAAATCCAGGCCCGGCTCCTTCGCCAGCACCTCGAATGAAAAGCCTTCGTCGGGCTGAATTCGGATGGTGAGCGCGTTGGGCGGAAGCTGGTTCTCACGGTTGAAGAGAATCCGCGGCACGTCCTTGAACTGGATATATATGACACTGGCTCGCGACGGCATGCGTTTACCCGTGCGCAAGTAGAACGGCACGCCGGCCCAGCGCCAATTGTCGATCGCGGCCTTGAACGCAACGAAGGTTTCGGTGTGCGACGTCGCCGGGATGCCGCGCTCCTGCAGGTAGCCCGGTTCAGGCTTCCCTTCGATAGTGGCCGCCGCGTAGCGCGCACGCACGACAACATCGCGCGCACTTTCGCGGGGAATCGGCCGCAGCGCTCGCAAAACGTTGAGCTTGGCGTCGCGGATCGCGTCCGATTCGAGCGAGATGGGCGGCTCCATCGCGATCAGCGCGAGCAGTTGCAACATATGATTCTGCACCATGTCGCGCAGCGCGCCCGCCGGATCGTAGTACATCGCGCGCGTGCCGACGCCCTCGCTCTCGGCAACGGTGATTTGGACATGATCAACGTTGCGCGCGCCCCACATCCGCTCGAAGATCGTGTTGGCGAAGCGCAGGACAAAGAGGTTCTGCACGGTCTCCTTGCCCAGGTAATGGTCGATGCGGAAGATCTGCGATTCGTCGAGGTGCCGCCGCAGCATGCCTTCGATTTCGAGCGCGCTCTCGAGGTCTCTGCCGATTGGTTTCTCGACCACGACGCGAGAAAAATTGGCCGCGCCGGGCTTGGCAATCAGACCTGCGCTGTCCAGCCGTTCAACGCATTCGGTCACCGCCTCGGGTGGCACCGAAAGATAGTAGATGCGATTGGGCGGGAGGCCCTGCGCCGCTTCGATTTGCTCAAGGCGCTCCTTCAGGCGCTTGAACCCGTCGGGATCGTCGAGGCCGGATAGATAATCCATCCGCTCGGCGAATTCGCTCCAGCATTTGGGATCGAGTTCGAGCCGTGAGAATTTTGCGGCGGCGGTGCGCGCGCTCTCGCGGAACTCGTCGACCGCCATCGGACGGCGGGCAAAGCCAAGCACCGCAAACTCATGCGGTGCGACTCCCTCGCCGCAGGCCCTGAGGTTATACAGGGCTGGAATCAGTTTGCGCTTGGCGAGATCGCCCGAAGCGCCGAAGATCACGACGGTGCAGGGGGGCGCGCTCAGAGCCTTGGCAATATGAATCGTTTCACTCACAGGGTCCATTCTACCTCTTGATGCATGGGAGTGGCGACGGGCCTTGATTGAACCGCGCCCACCGACCAGTATTGAGGAGCCGAAGGATCGCGAGCACTTACGCGCCGCACCCGAACGGCTCGCGATAAGCTTTCATTCCAGTGATCGAGTTAACGCCGGAAGCATAAATGGAGCAAGCGGAGGGCCCCGAGCTAGAGCCGAGTAGTGCGGATTCGTCCTCAGCTTCGGCTCAAGGATTTACATTCTCGGACTGGGCGGCCCCGCTCTTTTGGATGGCGGCGCTCTTTGTCCTGTCAACCACTTTGTTCTCGGCCGCCAACACCTCGAAAGTTATCGAGCCGGTGTTGCAGTGGATCTTCCCGAGCGCCTCGTTCGCGTCGATTTCGCTGATGCACGCGATGATCCGGAAGTTAGCTCATTTCACAAATTACGCGATCCTGTTCTGGCTGCTGATTCGCGGCCCTCTGGAAGGGCGGCCATACGTGGCGCTCGGCTGCTGCATAATTTACGCGTTCCTTGATGAAGGTCATCAGATTTTCGTACCGGGACGCACTGCCTCCCTCTATGACGTCGCGCTGGATTCGAGCGGCGCGTTGTTCAGCCGTTTTCTGAATTCGGCGGTGGACGACCTGGCCTAGGGTAGCGACTCAGGTGTTGGGGTCGAGAGCGGAAGAAATTCGATCCATACGGCCGTAAAAGGCGCGCAGATTCTTCATCGCGGCGGGAATCTTCAGCTCTCCCGTGATTGCGAAATAGCTCAACTGGCCATAGAGCGCGAAATCGGCGTAGCCAATCCGTCCAAGCAGGAACGCTCGAGAACTCAGGGTTTCGTCCAGCGGTGCAATGACCTCGAGCGCTCGAGCCCAGTGCGCCGCGTGGTCGTCAACCGTTTCGTCGCAGAAACCAGTCCCGTACTTGCGATCGCGGATCAGCCGGTAGAAGGCCTCACGATCTCGGCCCTGACGGCCGTAGTGATTGATTTCGTCCGGCAGCACCGCGCGGAAGATCGCGTCCTCGAAGGCGCCATCGAAGTAGCTCGCCAGGGCCAGATGAACCCCGCGCCACTCCTGAGGAAATATCGTCGGCTCCGGATATAACTCGTCAAGGCGCGCCGCGATTCGATCCGACTCGACGACGGTCTCACCGTCCGCAAGAGTCAACGCCGGTACCATCAATTGATTCGACGCGACGATCAATTCCTTCCGTTCCAGATAGTCAACTTCAATCGAGCGATAGTCGAGTCCCTTGAAGTCGAGAATCTTGCGGACTTTCGCACAGAAGGGGCTGGTCGCGAACTGGTAGAGCGTGATCGTGGCCATTACAACGGAACAATCTACATGCGCGGCGGCTGCATTCCGGTGCCCAGCGTCGATTTGAAAATCTTGAAAAGCTGATCGACATCCCACGGCCCGTTACTGCTCAGGATGCGGTCGGGCTCGATATGCGTGTAGCGGGTAATCCGATAACCGGCAGCACCGAAGCATTGACCGTTGACGGAGGCCGCTTCATCGCTGGCAAGAAATACGACAATGGGCGCAACGTTTGCCGGATCCATTGCGGTGCCGGCCGCCGCTTCGCTCGCGGGGCGGGTCCCCGGCAGGCGGCCTTCCGGGATCGTATCAGTCATGCGGGTGGCGGCGCCCGGCATAATCGCGTTCACCGTGATGCCATACTTTTGCAAGCCGTTCGCCGCGCTATAAGTCAATCCGAGAATTCCAGCCTTGGCGGCAGCGTAATTGGGCTGTCCCGGCGCCCCTAACGCCGAATTCGATGAGAAATTGATGATGCGACCGAATTTGCGCTCGCGCATGTGCGCACTGGCCGGACGCATGGTGCAAAAATGTCCGCGCAAGTGAACGCGGACGACTGCGTCCCATTCTTCGATCGTCATGTTGAAGATCATCCGGTCACGCAGGATCCCGGCGACGTTGACGAGAATGTCGAGCTTGCCGAAATCCTTGATCGCCTGGTTGACGAGGCCTTCACCGCCCTCTGGAGTGGAGATGTCGAGGTGATTTGACGCGGCGTTACCGCCCGCAGCCTTGATCTCCTTGACGACCTCATCGGCTGGAGACGCCGTCTCCTTTTGGCCGGCGACGGAGACGCCGAGGTCGTTGACCACAACGGCAGCGCCCTGGGCAGCAAATGCGCGACACAATTCCCGTCCGATTCCGCGTCCGCCGCCGGTAATTGCGGCAACTTTTCCTTCAAGATGACGAGTCATCGTCGATCGTTCTCCCTTGCGGCCCGCCACCTATCACGATTGGCGAATCTCGCGTTTCACCGCTTATAGCGTAAATTCCAGATTGGGCGACAGCCGTAAAACCACCGACAGATTGCAGCTACAGAGACAATTCTTAATGCGCACTCGAGTCAGCTTCCGGATTTCCCTCGGGATTGTCGACATCGCGTGTGGTGACGGGAAATTCCGTTAAAGATCCGCCTGGCGTGAGGCGGCCAATCTTGCCGGTTGGCTCCGTGAACCACAGGTTGCCGTCCGCGCCCGCGGCGATGAAACCGGGTATGACAGTCGCGGGTAGATAGAAGGTCATCGCGTGACCGTCAGGGCTGACCTTACATACCGCATGAGCCCTGGGCACGGTGACCCATAATGCGGCGGCAGGTCCTGCGGTGATGCTCAGGGGGGTCCCGCTCGCGGGCAGCGGATACTCGGTGAGATCGCCCATTGGGGAAAGCCGCCCGACCCTGCCGCCCGCCAGTTCCGTGAACCACATGTTGCCATCGGGGCCAGCCACGATTCCATTTGGAAGGCTGCGCTCGCGTGGCAACGTGAATTCGTCAACGCGCCCGTCCACCGCCATCCGATCGATGCGATTGCCGCTATTCTCAGCTATATACAGGCTCCCGTCGGGACCGGCCGCGATGCCAGCGGGTCCGCCGGCATTAGGCAGCACGAACTCAGTTACTGTCCCGAGCGGGGTGACGCGGCCGATACGGTTGGCAGCATGCTCGGTAAACCATAGATTGCCGTCGTGTCCCAATGTGATTCCAGCGGGACCGCTGTTTTCGGTCCGCAACGGGATATAAGCCTGAGCCCCGGTCGGATCGAGTCGTCCGATGCGATTGCGGCCGGGGTCGGTAAACCAGATCGCCTCGTCAGGACCCGCCGCCAGGCGTTCCGGCACGACATCGGTATCCAATTCGTAGGGCTTGGTCGCTCCCTGCATCGTAACGCGGCCGATTCTGTGTGCTCGAAACTCGGTGAACCACAGATTGCCGTCCGGGCCAGCCGCAATCGCGAACGGTGCCGGACCCGCCGTCCCTGAACTTGTCTGTGGCGCTGCCGGCGGCGACATCGGTTGCGGTGGGACGAGCGGAAGGGTCCCGGCGGGTGGATTCCCCGCGGGCGGCAGCGGCACGGGATTGTGCGCACTACAGCCTGCGGTTGCGAGGGCGATCAGAAGTCCTGCAATGATGCCAATAGCGCGCAATGTCGTGATGCGAGAGTCGGCGGGCGGCGACGGTGAGTCGGTTATCCCCGGTACAATCAGGTCCTGCGGATCCACGCAGTCATAATGCTCTGATCGACCATCATAAACTACCGCTCATCGGGATTACGCGTCGCACTGTCCGCCATCGCGCGTTTGAGCCCGTCGGGCTTGAAGAACACCACCATCAATCCGCGATCGCCTTCACGAGTCTCGGAGCCGAGTACTTTTGGAAATGGAAAGTAAATCCGATAGGCATCGGAACGATAGTGTTCGATGATCGGCTTCAACCCTCTGTAGGTCCCTTTGATCCCGATGCCAAGGAACGTTCCGCCTGCGTAACCCAGCCAAACGCCGCGATACATCGGCTGATCGGCGTCGAGCGTCATATCGAATTTTGTGCCCACAACCCATTCAGGCACCCAGACCGGACCCGGCAGCCAATCTGCTGGAATCAACCCCAGCCTTTCCGCAGCGAACGGAGTGAGCAATTCGGGTCGGCGGCCCTCAGCGTCGTACTTCGAGGCCGCCGCGAGCAAACCATTGAAAAGCGCAAAGTCAGCCTGGCGCTCGGCATCAACTTCAGTGAGCCCGCAATATCGCGATTGTGCCGATGGGTTAATCCGGTAGAGGGTGACGCCGCCGATTTCAAGAGGCGTGGCGACCGCAGCTGGCAGCCATCGCTGCCACAGCGATCGATCAGGGTCCCGGTCACTTACCACGATAGCTCCCACTTGATGGTTAGCCAGGAAACTCATCAGCTGAGCTTGCGGATCCGGGAGGGGCGTCCATTCAGTCAGAGCCTTAACTACAGGCCACGTCTTGTAGTCATCGGGTAATGGGCCGCTATAGCCACCCGCCATGCGAAAGTACATTCCGGTCTGCGCCTGCCACAACATACTGTTTCCGAGTATCCAGTAAGGTGCGACGATCACGTTCTCGCCAGGGATGAGATACTCCTTGTACAGCCCCTTGGTGAAAAAGTCGGGCGTATCGAGCCTGCTGTTCCAATAGCAGGCATCGAAATTAGGCAAGGAAAAAAGCACGGCCAATATCACGACCACGCGCTTCGTTCCGATCCTCGCAGAGCTCGTCGCTATCCAAAGGGCTGCGATAATCGCCAGGATCAGATACGCATACATCATGAAGCGCACTGGAAGCGCCTTTTCGATCGCCGGGACGATGGCGAGCCCCTTACCTGGCATCCCAACTAGTTCCCGGCCGCCTAAATGCAGCATAGGACCGAAAGACAGTACGCAGATAACTACCAGGGAATCGATCAGCACCTTGCCCAACGGCTCTTTCCAATGAAGTCGGGCATATACTAAGGCCAATCCGATCAAGACCGGCCCCACATATGCGACGCGTTCGAATTCATTCCCCGGAAATGTCGTAGCGATCTTCCGTAGTGATTCCGGAACACCGAGCGCGTTTACGCTCGTCGGGATTAGAAAGTTCAGGAGATCGGCCGAAAACTGGACAGTATCCCAAAGTTGACCTCGCGGCGCGCCATAGGCAAACAGGTAGTAGAGATAAGGAGCGATGATCAAAAGTGCCAATCCGTATGCGCACGCCAGCACTCGCGACATCCGCACGATCCGGCGATAGAGTTCGCCGCTTGTCGAAGTAAGCGCAAGAAATAGGGCTAGCGCTCCGAACATTGTAGCCGTCGCGAAGATCTCCACTGATAGATAGAATTGCGCCGCCAGCATCAGCCCGGTCAGACAGGCCATCCTCCTTGATTCGATCATTCCATCGAACCATTGAACGACCAGGTAAAGTGCTATGGGCACGGGAAACACCAGAACCAAAACGAGATGGCCGCCCGCGATATGTGCGAGAAAGTAGCCAGAAAACCCGAAGATGTATCCCGCGAAGACCGCGGCCCACATTGACCGCGTCAGGGCGCGGCACAGAACGAAGGTCGTCCACGCTGCCGACGCCGGCGCGAGCAGTGCGAGGCAGTTGTACGCGACAACCGGTCCGAACGCCGCGGTTATCGGCCAGACCAGCAGGCTGCCTAACGGAATCGCCGTCATCCAAGCGATATTTACCCCGCTCGGAACGAAGATTATCCGACTCATCATGGGATTAAGTAGATGACTAATCGCATAGGGCCACCAGGTTATCGCCCAAACGAAGAATGATGGGTCGGGTCCCCGCCCTACATAGGAACCAGCACAATCGGGAATCAGTGCGCGACCAAAGAAGAAAAGCGAAAGCAGCGCGTACAATGCAAAAGCGCTGACGCTGCCACGATCGCAAATCCAGGTCGGGTCGTTCGCGATCGCAGACCTGAACGGAACTCCCCCGCAAAGCTCAGCGCCGACTGAGTCGGATCCCGTCGGTGCCAGTTCACGCTTCACATTCTGGCCAGCCTCACTCTCCAAGTGAATCCCCTGGATTTCGCGTTATTGTGCCCCACAATCGACCGCGTTCATAAGGTCGTCGGAGGCAAACCAGTAGGCCGACAGATAGGCCATCATCAGGGACCCGAAAGAGCATTCCGCAATCATGATTGGGAGGCCGCCGCGCGGATGCGGGCCAAACGCTGTTCGGCCACTGGTCGAAAGTGAGATGAGCAGAAAGCTCGCCACCGCCATCCAGATCGCGCGATGATTTGCGCGCCCCCGATCTGCTGCAATTGCCATCTGCGCAAAGGGTATCAGCATGAGAACGAGGTAGTGCACCCAGGCGGTGGGCGACAGCATCACTGCAGTCACTACCCACAGTGAGAAGGCGCGCCAATCCATATCAATGGCATCTCGATATTTCAGCGTCGCCTTAACGGTTACTGCCAGCAAACCAATCTCAGCGGCAGCTACCAGAATCAGCCGGACAGCGTTGGAGAAGCCGCCATGCGCGCCGAAAGCGTACCAGTACAATCGCGAAACAAATGCGCCAAGCGAGACATTGATTGGCAACGCAAGAAAGCGCGGCTTCGTCACAAATCGCAGACCATTACTGAAGCTGAGCGTTTGTTGAAGCCCTAAAATCGCGACTGTAAGAAGGCCGCCAATCGCCATTCCCGCCACAGTGTAGGCAATCACACGCCAGCGCCGCCTTAGCACCAGGTACCCAATCATCAGGAGCGGAAACCCTCGCATCAACGCCGCGATTCCAAGGATCAATCCCGCTGCGGCGTCATGTCCGTGTGCCATCCAGCGCATCACCAGAACGAGCGCCAGCAGAACGAAAATCTTGTTCTGTCCGTAGAAGAAATGCTCCCCTACCGGCGGGTACAGCAGACCGAGCGCGATCAGAGCCAGCGCCGTGCAAAAATCAACACCAGAACCCCGTAACAGAAGTATAAGTGACGATACCAAGGCGGCGAAATTCAAAGCTGTCCACAGCCAGAAGGCCTGCCTCACCGGGAGTAGCGTGAGCGGCTCCATACAAAGCAGGAAAGTCGGTGGATCGGTCGCGAAGTGAATCGGATCGATTTCGAGCTGGAGCCCGCGACCTACGCGATCGAGGTCGGTCGTATAGGGATCTATATGCTCTCGCAGCGCGAGACCAGAAGCATAGTAGATACTGAAATCAAATTGATTAACTCGCGAATGCAACTGATGTAACAGCATTAGTGAGTGAACGATCACTCCGAGCCAAAGAATCACCACCATGGGCGGTCGCGTCAGAGTAATGGCGAGCCCTGCTCCGCTGATGCGTCCGTCCCTTGCGCCCGATCCAGTCGCAGATGGCATCTCCGACGTCACCAAAGTAACAGCAGTTGACTACTGACCTTCCGATTGCACATCTCGGTCCGACGTTCGTCGGCGATAGACCTTCGCGGCCAATGCTTGCCTGCTATCCGTAGGAAACTCTCCGTATTGATCGACGGGCGAATAGTTCGTCTCGATCCATCTGTAAATTTCGCGATCGAAATCGAGACCAAAGTGCGGCGATCCATATTCCGTGAAAATGCGGCCAGTAACCAACAAATATTCCGGCTTAGCGTGTTCCAATTGCGCGACGTATGCCTGTTCTTCGGACTCGGACATGAATCCGGGCAGCAGCGTGTACCAGCGCCCCGGAGCTTCGGTATCGGTCAACGCATACATAATGGGGGCTTCGGGCATCACAACTACCCGATGACCAAGCCGCTTTTGCTCGGCTATAAAATCCAACATCCGACTGGCGACTTTGGCGTCATTTGGAGATAGAGATATGCCACCCCAACTGGTCTGTAGCTTCGCAGTCCGCCAGTCCTTACCTGGAATCGTCAGCGACGCCAGCACGACGATCTCAAAAGCCAATAATACATTGCGAACCGTACATCCTTGCCATATCGTCTTCTCTCCCGTCTCGCCGATCGCTTCATTCACCGCCAGAAGAAAGGCCAGAAAGAGCGGACTTCCATAATAGATGCTATAACCAAAGGCGGTGACCTGAGACATAACCCGAATAGCCAGAACCGCAGCGAAAATGCAGAACGCGACTGTAGCCAACTGTCTCGGTTCCTCAGGACTCAGATAAACGAGGTAGCAAGCGTAGATCAGGAGTCCGAGGGTTATGAAATACATCCCTCGCGGATAGACTAATATACTGTAGAGGACGTTCAGCAGATGCCACGCCAGCGAATTAGACCAGGGATGGCTGTGAGTGGCTACGCGGAAGACAACCGGCAGAATCGCAACCGCTAGTAGCCAGAGAAGCCCTTTGCCAGAGACGCACAACCTGGCGAGCCAATACCACAATCTCAACGCCAGCCCCGCACTGATCAACAGGCCAAAGATTTCGAATGGATGAAAGCGCATGCCGAAGCCAGCGTTCAGCTCCTTCCCGTATTTCGCCGCGAAGTACGGGCCTTCGGGACCGATCCAGTTCTCCAGTACAAACGCAAACTTGAGCCTCCAGAAAAGCCACCCGTAAACTGCTACTGCGAGAAGGGCACCGGGAGCGCATTCGACCAGGCTGACAAGTAGTAGTGGAGGCGATCTGTGGGCCACCGCTTCGATTGCGATGACCGATGCGAGCATAGCGCTGCAGGCCAGCCCAACCTCCTGTTTACACAGCAACGCGAACCCGGCCGCGAGACTCGCAGGCAGCAGGCCGAGGCCGTTTAGGTTCACTATGTGCTTGATCGTAAAGAAGACGGAGAGAAGGCCAAACATTAGTCCGATCGTAGCTGCATACGAATATGGGAAGATGAAATTGAACTGCCATGGCTCGAAACTCTGGACGATGAGCCCAAGCGCAGCAGTTAGGCCGATTGGGACTCCACCAAGCATCTCACCCAACTCGAACAGCAACAATGCGCACGCTATAGTTACTGACAACCCGAAAAGGAAGAGAACCGAAAAGTGGGCTCCAAAAGCGGCGATCAGAGCGGCTTCGATATAAGGGGTGAGGGGCCCGTACGAATACCAAAAATCGCGATACACCAGCTTTCCGCGCAGTACTTCGAGAGGCACATACAATTCGCGGCCGCAATCGATCTGTATGTCTCCCCAATGGCCCCACGTGAGCCAGGCCATGACGAGCGCCAGGGCGACGATACTCGCACGCGCGAACGCCGCAGTGGGAAGCTTTAGAGATGAATCATCTGGAGAAATCGTTGACGGTTCGCAGTCCCGGTCCTGAGGAATCACCGGTGAGCAACTCTACGATGCGCGGGGCACGCGCTCAGATGCGCCCAGTGCGCGAGGCGATCGTCCGAAGTTCTGCGCTCCTCTGGACCACCTCCGGGTTGTCAGAGAGGCGGTCGAGCACGAAAGGCAGCCGCCATTTCCAGTTCGTGTCGTTTACGGTACCTGGCGTGTTGATGCGATCCCCCCAGCCGAAGAGATCCTGCACCGGTGTGATCGCGATGCGTGACGGCGCCGCGTAGAGTGCACCAATGATCGCGCCAATTGCGCGATCGTTGAGGTCGTTTCGCGCCGGGTCAATCGCTGCATCAAAGCTTAGCGATTCGACAAACTGGCTGCGTTCATCTGCCCTCGCTTCGCGCCACCACTCCACCATCGTATCGGTGTCGTGCGTCCCGGTAGTCGCAACGGAGAGTTCTGGATAAGTCGCAGGATCAATGAATGGCTGCCCCGCAACGTTCCACTCACGCTCCCAGCGCATCACCTTATATCCTGGCAGGCGGAGCGTATTGAGAGATTTGTGCACAAACTTCGGAACTACGCCGAGATCCTCCGCGAAGAGCACCATCGCTCCAGCTTCCTGCTTGACGGCCCGGATAATATCCTCGCCTTGCGCGCGCTGGTCGGCCTCAATCGGCGGGTCGAACGTGCCCGGCGCGAGAGAGTCGATACGGAACGCGAAGGTGCGGAACAGGCCAACGACGTGATCGATTCGCAGGAAGTCGAAAAATTCCTGCGCGCGACGGACGCGCGTGCGAATTAGCGAGAACCCGCCGTCTCGCATCCGTTTCCAGTCGGGCATCGGCAGGCCCCATCGCTGACCGTCTTTCGAAAACGCGTCGGGCGGCGCGCCGATAGTACGCGTGAGATCGAACATGTCCTGGTTCGCCCAAACCTCGGCGCTTTCGCGACCTGGAGAGAATGCAAGATCGCCTCCCAGCATTACTCCGCGACGCACCAGTTCAGAGCGAACCTCCTGCCATTGCCGATGCGCCACGAACTGGATATGCGAATAAAAGGACAACTCCGTTGCCAACTCACGCGCGGCCGCCTTTAGCGCCGCCGGTTCGCGCCGATCGAGCCCGTCGGGCCACGAGGCCCATTCGACCCAGCAGAATTTCTCCTTGAGCGCTCGAAAAAGTGCGTAGTCCGGTAGCCAATCGTGATTGCGATGTTCAAATTCTTCGCGAGCGGCTCGCTCCTCAGGGTTCGCCTTCGCGATGAAGTGTTCAAACGATTTGCGCAACAGATTTATCCGGGCCCCATGAAGCTTTACCTGGTCGGGCGGATCTCCCGGTCCAGCACTTACGCGCGCCGCCTCGATGTCGTCTGCGGTGACTCCGGCCAGATCGTGCGCGGAAATGTAGAGCGGATCGACCGCCAGTACGCTCATCGCACTATACGGACTGGTCTCGCCCGGCGCGGTTTCATCAATCGGAAGGAGCTGAATCATGCGATGACCCATCGCGAGCGCGAAGTCAGCCATCGGAAGAAGCCCCCGAATCTCGCCACGCCCAAGGTCTTCAGTGGTGCGCAGCGAGAAGAGCGGAATCAAAACGCCAGCTACGCGTTGGTCCATTTCAGGCGCTCGCCGGAGACACAGGCATGCTTACTCGAACGTCCGTCTGATTCCGTTCTCCCGTTTCGAGGTGAGGACTTTTGAGGTCAAAGCACGAAAATATCTTCCGCATGATGGTTGCCATGCGCTTATGCGGTCGTCCATCCGCCGTTGGGACTGATGACCTGGCCAATCATGAACTTGGAATCGTCCGATGCAAGGTATAGTGCAGCGTTAGCAATGTCGCTCGGCTCGCCGAAATGTCCGATCGGTGTGTTGCTGATTACCCAGGCGCGCGCTTCGGCCGACATCGGTGCGGTCATTGGCGTGTCAATAAACCCGGGAGCGATCGCATTGACGACGACTCCGTGCTTCGCGACTTCGAGCGCGACGGATTTGGTGAAACCGATGATGCCCGCCTTCGCCGCGCAATAGTTCGATACGAAAGGCAGCCCCGCCGTGCCCGCGATCGAGCCCTGGTTGATAATATGTCCCGATTTTTTCGGGATCATTACCTTGAGCGCCTCACGGGTGCAGTAGAAGGTCGCGTCCATGTGCGTGGCGATCATCTTGTGCCAATCGTCGTCGGTAAGGTCGATCGTGTTCAATAGTTCGACTTCGGCGGAAGCGTCACGCGTTCGTCCGATACCGGCGTTATTCACCAGCACGTCGATAGTGCCGAACGCTGCGATGAAATCGGCAAACATTTTCTTCACCGCGGCGCTGCTTGAAACGTCCGCCACGAAGGGCCGCGCAACGCCGCCGGCGCGTTCGATTTCGGTCGCGACGTTCTGTGCCGATTCAGGGCGGACGTCGTTAACGCCGACTTTTGCTCCTTCGCGAGCGAAGAGCAGACCCATCTCGCGCCCGAGGCCCGAGCCGCCACCGGTTACCAATACAATCTTATCCTTCAACCTCATCGTGCCTGTCCTCACTACCGGCTCGGCGCCGGGCTCTTGCTTGGTCGGGGGAAGCGCCCGATGCGCCGCTAATTAGTACCGCCCTTCTCCTTGGCCTCTTTCAACTGACGCTTCCAGTCGAGCCGGCGGGCTTCTGCGCCTGCGGCCTCGGCTTCCTTTATCATGCCTTTCTTCTGGTAGAACATGCTCAGGTTGGTGAATCCCAGGAGATCTTCCGGCTCGACCTCAACGTAACGCTTGGTCACCTCAATCGCGGCATCGAGATCGCCCTTCGCCTGATGGCACATCGCCAAACCGGTGAAAGCGTCGCCGCATTGCGGATCGAGTCCGAGCGCCTTCGTGTAAAGCGCAATCGCCTCGTCGTAATTGCCGTCGGCGTATTGATCGACCGCCTCGTCGCACAAGTCTTCAGCCTGTGCCTGTATGTCTTCGTTCTCGGGCATACTATTCCTCCGGACGTTCCCCTTAGTCGCCGACTGATCGATCTATATACTAGAGGCGTCCCGGAGTAGAAATTGGCCTGCGGGAGAAGTTCTTCCGGTCACAACCACGATGCTATCCGAAACTGAAGTCTATGAAGTTCTCACCGAGTGTTTCGACCCGGAGATTCCTGTCAACATCGTTGACCTCGGACTCATCTATGCCGTCATGCTTGACGGCGACACGGTCAACATCCAAATGACCTTGACGACGCGCGGATGCTCGATGGGCGATAAGATTGCCGCTGAAATCGAGGAGAAACTGCTCGGACTTCCCGACTGCAATCACGCCAGCATTGCATTCATCTGGGAACCCGCCTGGACGCCCGACCGCATGAGCAGAGCCGCGCGCAGACAACTCAAGCTCGACGACTGAGGCCAGACGGTTCAGCCGGCAAGCCGCGGCCTAACGCGAATCTTACGGGTCAACCATCTGCCGATCCGCTCTCATCAATCACGGATCGAACAGTACGCCCGGGTTCAATATCCCCTTGGGATCGAGCGCGCGCTTGACCGCCTTCAACGCCGTCGCGAAGCCGTCCGGGCGCTGCCGGTCGTACCACGGGCGATGGTCGCGGCCGACCGAATGGTGATGCGTGATAGTCCCGCCGAGACTGTTGAGTTTGTCCGAGACCGCCTGCTTGATCTCGTCCCATTGCGCAAGTTGTGAACCCCGTTTGCCGGGCGCGAGGATCGTATAATACGGCGCCGGCCCATCCGGATACGCGTGAGTGAAGCGCACCGTCACCGTGCCCGTACCGCAGACGCGCTTGACCGCATCGTTCGCCGTCGCCATCACCTGCGCATTGAATTCGGGAAACCGATCCCAGGTAATCGCGGTCTCGAAGGTCTCGCTCACCATCCCCATCGCGACCACCGTGTCGCGCAGGTATGGGGCGTTGAGGAACGCATTACGCCACGCGCCGGCGGCACCCTCATGCGTCGCCTCGGCATCGGTGCGGGTCTTCGCCGCCTCCTCCGGTATCTTGCCGCCAAAGTCCGCACAGCATTCCAGCGCCCGCTTCATCCAGGGTTCCAGCGGATGGTCCGCGGATTCAAACGCGAGCACCATCACCGCGGCTTCACCCTGATTCGCGCCCGCGTTGGCAGCCTCGCCTGGATCGAGGAGGCGGCAGTTCGCGGGGTACAGTCCCGCCTGGGAGATCGCCCGCACCGCCTTCGCTCCAGTCTCGAAATCCGGAAACGAAATCGAAGCGCCCGCACGGAAAGTTGGCCGATCCTGTAGGCGCATCCACGCCTCTGTGATGATCCCGAGCGTGCCTTCCGATCCGATGAACAGCCGATCGGGGCTGGGTCCGGCGCCTGATCCGGGAAGGCGAAACGATTCTATGATGCCGGTCGGCGTCACCACCCGCACCGACTCGACGAAATCGTCGATGTGGGTATAGAGCGTGGCGAAGTGTCCGCCCGATCGCGTCGCGATCCAACCGCCCAGCGTCGAAAATTCGAACGATTGCGGATAATGGCGCATCGTGTAGCCATGCGGGCGCAGCTGATCTTCCATCGCGGGACCGAGAACGCCGCCCTGGATTCGCGCAGCACGCGAAACCCGATCGATTTCGATCACCTTGTCTAGGCGGCCAAGATCGATCGACACAGCGCCGCGATAATCACCGCTTGAGGGCGGTTCGACGCCGCCGGTCACGCTCGATCCACCACCATACGGACACACCGCAATCTTCTCCGCGTCGCACCATTCCAGCACGCGCACTAATTCCTGTTCATCGTGCGGGAAGGCGACAATATCGAACGGATTCGGGTAATCGCGATCGAACGCACGCACGACATCGCGGAAGCTTTTGCCGTAACTGTGACCAGCACGATCGTAGGTGCTCGTCGAGCAGATCGAGGCGATCGCGGCCGGCGGCGTCACGCGCGGCGCACGCAGATTCAATTCGTCCTCGGTCGGCGGCGGCGTTATCTCGAACCCAGCGAGACCAAAGCGCTTCGCCATCCGCTCGGCCATCTGCTGCTTTTGCGCCGGGTTCGGTCCCTGATCCTCGTAGCCCCAACCCCAGAATTTGCGCCTGCGCTCCGCCATCTTTCTACTCCTTGGAATCCGCACGTCCGTGGCCCCGAACCGAAGCGCCGGCCACCAACGACATTGCGTTAGGATCGTCGCGCAATTGTGCTCCGCTCCGGCGCCATCCGGCAAGGAGCGACCGTATCAGACGATATGATTCCCAGATTATCGCGAGTCGCCAGCATTGCGAACCTTGCCTATCTGTGTGCCAGCCCGTATCTCTGTGTTTCGGCGCAGTGTTTCCGCGCAGGAGCATTTACAATGAGCGAGACGATTTCCGCCGTCGATCCGCATCCGCGCCAACGCGTGAAAGTCCATGGCGTCGAGATGGCCTACGTGGAAGCTGGCACCGGCGATCCGATTGTCTTCCTGCACGGCAATCCGACCTCCTCCTATCTGTGGCGCAATATTATCCCGCACCTCGCCGGACTCGGGCGATGCCTCGCGCCTGACCTCGTTGGGATGGGCGATTCAGGCCGCACTCCCGATGGCTCCTATCGTTTCGTAGATCACGCGCGCTACCTCGACGGCTGGTTCGACGCGTTGGACCTTAAACGTAACGTCACGCTGGTCGTTCACGACTGGGGGTCGGCACTTGGCTTTCACTGGGCCCATCGCAACCAGGCGAGCGTCAGGGGCATCGCGTACATGGAAGCAATCGTGCGCCCGGTAACGCTCGCCGAATGGCCCGACGCGGCGCGCAAAGTGTTCCTCGGGATGCGCAGTCCGGCGGGCGACGAGATGGTCTTAAAGAACAATGTCTTCATTGAGCGCATCCTCCCTGGCAGCATTTTGCGCAAACTCACCGACGCCGAGATGACCGTTTACCGCAAGCCGTATCTTGAAGCCGGCGAATCGCGGCGTCCGATGCTCACGTGGCCGCGTCAGATTCCGATCGATGGCGAACCCGCCGACGTGACTGCGATCGTCAACGCCTATGCCGATTGGCTTAAGGAGAGCCCGCTGCCTAAGTTGTTCGTCAACGCCGAACCTGGCGCGATTCTGATCGGCCCGCAGCGCGAATTCTGCCGCCAATGGCCGAATCAAAGCGAGGTGACAGTCAGAGGCTCGCACTTTATCCAGGAAGATTCCCCGCACGAGATCGGCGGAGCGATTGCCGGATGGCTCCGTTCGCTATAGAAATAGCGCCGCAAATCAGGAACACACTCAAGACAGGAACCCAGACCATGTCGAATTATTCATCGCTCAATTTTGAAGTCCGCGACAATGTCGCGCATATCACCCTGAATCGTCCCGAGGCCGCCAACGCGCTGAATCTGGCGCTGGCACAGGAACTGGAGGAGGTTTCGCTGCGCTGCAACGAGGGCACGGACGTGCGCGCAGTACTGCTGACCGGAACCGGCAAGCTGTTCTGCGCCGGCGGCGACCTCAAGTCCTTTGCCGCGCAGCCTCCCGAGGAACTCGCGGCGCATCTGAAGCGCGTGACGCTTTATCTGCATACCGCTATGAATCGATTCGCACGGATGCGTGCGCCGCTCGTGATGGCCGTCAATGGGAGCGCCGGCGGGGCGGGATTGAGCCTCATCTGCGCGGGCGATATCGTCCTGGCTGCGGAGTCCGCACGCTTCACGATGTCCTACACGCGCATCGGCCTGACCCCGGACGGCTCCTCGACCTACTACCTCCCGCGTATCGTGGGGCTGCGCCGCGCGATGGAACTCGCGCTGACCAATCGCGCATTGACTGCGCGCGAGGCCGAAGCGATGGGTATCATCACGCGCGTCGTACCGGACGCCGAGGTGATGGCCGAGGCCGGAAAGCTCGCGGCGGAGCTTGCGCACGGAGCCACTAACGCACTTGGCGGGGTCAAGCGGCTGCTCTACGCCTCGACCAACAACACTCTTGCCGAGCAGATGGAACTCGAGACCGAATTGATCGCCGAATGCTCACGCACGGAAGACGCGAAAGAAGGGATCGCGGCTTTCCTCGGCAAGCGCGCGCCGAAGTTCAGCGGCAGGTGAAAATCTAATAGCCGAGTGCGCGATCGATCAGATTGAACAGCGGCTGACCCTCGCGAAAACGCCGCAGGTTATCTGCGAATAGCTTGCATGCGTCGGTATTGTAGTCGCGTCGCGCCCCTGACATGTGCGGCGTGAGGATTACGTTCTCCATATCCCAAAGCGGGCTTTCAGCTTCGAGCGGTTCGCGTTCGAAGACGTCGAGCCCGGCACCGGCGATACGCTTCTCCTGTAACGCGGCGATCAGCGCATTCTGATCGATGACACTGCCGCGTCCAATGTTGACGATATAGGCACTCGGACGCATCGCGCCGATTTCCTTAGCCCCGACAAACCCGCGCGTATGCGGCGTCGCCGGCAAGGTCACCGTCACGTAATCGCTCTCGCTAAGAATCGCGGCGCACTGGTCCGGCCCGAACCATTTCGACGGAATCCGGCCTTCTGGATCGCCAACGTCCGGTGGATTCCAGCCGGTATCGATGCGATCTCCAGGATTGCGTTTGAGTGCCAGCACCGTCATCCCCAGCGCGGCGCCAATTCGCGCCGTTTCCCGTCCGATCGATCCGTAACCAATCACGCCGAGGGTCCGGCCGCGCAGCGAATCCGCTGTCTCCATGAACGACCCGCGCGACCATTCGTGGCGCAGTTGCGACCGCATCGTGACATGCATGCAGTGCGCGAAGGCGAGCATCGATCCGATCGTGTACTCGGCGATCGGCGTCGCATGAATGCCGCTCGCGGTCGTCACCGCGACCTCTGTGCGCTCGGCAATCAATCCCTTCAGAATGTGCTCCGCGCCCGCACTGGTTAACTGAACCCATTTAAGTTGCGGCGATCGGCGCACCAGTTCATCGGGTGCCCGCAGGCCGAAGAGCACATCACAGCCGTCTCCGGCGGCTTCGATCAACTCCTCGCGCGTTCGCGTGGGACGATCGATCAATTCCATATCTGGCCCGGCGGCTGCCACGATCGTTTCGCTTTGCGCTGGCGTCAGACCTACAGTTGAGAGAATTTTCATTGGCTCACGGCGCTTTTCGAGATGCGCCAATCTCGCACGGAGCGACCGCCGCCTTCAAGCAAATCCGCCCTGAGCCGCGACAGCATCGCGGATCGCGGAAAGGCGTCAGACCGTCGGTTTCGCGATCGGTACCAGCCCGTTAAGATGCTTTCCTGATGCGCCTCCGACGACATCTAGCGCTCATAGTGATGGCGCTTGCCGCTTTCATCGCGCGCAACCCTGATGCGTTCGCACAAAGCGGCGTTGGGCCGGCCGGTGCGGATCAAAGTGAAACCGGAAATGGGGCGGCGCAAGCACAAGGCCCATCCTCGGATGCACCGGCGGCTAATCCGTCCGATCAGACTCTCGAAATTGCGCCGCGTATCGTCGCGCCGCCGCCAGCCCCGCCTCCATCCGAGCCGGATTCGAACGCGAATGCGAGCGATAATTCCTCATCTCAGGAAACCGATCAGACAGCCAGTCAGCAGCCCGCGCCAGCGAATCCGAGCCACCCGTACCTCGGAATTTCAGTGCAGACAATCTACTCCGACGACCGGCCCGGCAGTCTCGTTTCGGGGCTCGAAGTTGTCAGCGTCGATAACAACAGCCCGGCCGCGATTGCGGGACTGCGCGGCCGCACCAAAATGACCTCGGCGGGAGAATCCGGAGCGACCGTCGGGGCGCTGGTACCGCCGCTCGACCTCATCGTAATGCCCCTGCTGAAGAAGACTGGATCGCTCGGCCAGGGCGGCGATCTCATCATCGCGATCGACGACCGTCGGGTGGCCACCGATTACGATCTCCAGTCTGAACTCGAATCGCTCAAGCCGGGCGACGTTATCTACCTAACTGTCCTGCGGACCGCCGCCGATGGTTCCAAGCAGACCATGAAATTGCCGATCAAGCTCGGCGACGCGTCCAAGGTCGCAGACGCTGACGATCCAACCGGCGCGCAACCGTCCGCCAGCTCCGCGGTTCCAAGGCCGAAAGTGCCCTAGTTCGACGGCGCGCCGAAATTCACTCGGGCTTAATCGGCGGTATGATTCGGCGATTGTGGCAGCTCTGCTATGATCGGGAGGTTCCGGTGCATCGAGCCTTCACGCGACGCGCCGGAGCGAGCTATTTTAGCGGGAGATGATTTCGACGATTGGAACGCAGTCTCAAAGAAGCCGGTAGCGAGCTCAAGGCGCGGATCGACGGTGGCGGCGAACGACGCTTTCCCGTGATGGGCCTCAAGGGCGCCGCGAACGCCCTGATGCTACGCGAGGCGGTGCTCAATCTCGATCGCCCAATCATTGCGATCACCTCGCTCGCGAGCGAGGCCGAGGCTCTGGCCGGTGAACTCGCGTTCTTTCTCGATCAACCCGCCACCTGCGATGCCGCCAGTGCCCGAGTGCATTTCCTGCCCGCGTGGGAAGTCCGTCCATTCGCCCATCTCTCGCCGCCACCCGACGCCCAGGCAGCTCAGCTTGCTGCGCTCTTCGCGATGCTTCGCACCGCCGCGCCGGTCGTCGTCACTTCGGCCGAGGCCCTGATGATGCGGACGTTGCCCCGCCGGGTCTTCGAGGACTCGGTTATTCGTCTCGCGCTCGCCGAAGGCGTCGATCTTGACGCGATCGTCGAGGCCCTCGCTGCGATGGGCTATCAGCGCGTCCCTCAAACCGAAGAGCCGGGCGACTTCAGTGTGCGCGGCGGCATCGTCGATGTTTTTTCCCCGCTCTACAACAACCCGGTGCGCATCGAACTGGAAGAAGACATCGTCACCTCGATTCGACACTTCGATTCGTCGAGTCAGCGATCGCTCGGCGAGATCGATGAAGTCACGGTAGTCCGCACCCGCCTGGTGCCGCCTTCGATCCTTCGCGACAAGCACCTGGTCGATCGGGTCGCGCTCCGTTGCGCCGAAATCGGGATGATACGCAAGGAGACCGCCGAACTCACCGAGACGCTCGAAAACGGACTGCTGTTCCCGGGCGTCGAGCTGATTTCACCGCTGCTTTACGAGCGGGGGCTTGAATCCATCTTCGAATATGTCCCCGCCAACGCGATCGCCTGGATGATCGATCCGGGCCGCATCCTCGCCGAAGCCGAGCGCATCGCGGAGCGCGTCGCCAACGAGGCTGCGGCCGCGCAGGCGAAACCGATCTTTTATCCCGCTCCCGAGTCACTCTATCTCCGCACCGACGAACTGGAACGATCGCTCGCCGCCGTAATTGCGGTCGAGGTCGGTTCGCTGATCACGGTAACCGCTCCGCGGGAGGGCTGGGCAACGCCAATCGAACTTCAGTCGCAACCCAGCCTGCGCCTCGGCGCGGCCGAACTGACCGGCACTAATGCTGCGCCGTCATTCGAGCCCCTCGCGACTGAACTCGCAGAAGTCCGCCGCGGCCAGGGTCGCGCCCTGATGGTGGTCGAAGGTCCCAACCAGGCCGCGCGTCTCCGGCGCCACCTCGAAGCGTACGACGTCGAAATCAACACCGAGTGCAAGGGCTTTGCAGCGCTGCTCGAATGGCCTGACTTCCGCCCTGTCATCATGGAGGGGGAAATCGCGTCCGGTGCCATCCTTCAGAAAGACGGGCTTTACATCTACAGCGAGGAGGACCTCTTCGGCGAGCCGCGCGCGCGGCGACGTCCTACGCGCCGCAATGGCAAGGGCGCTCTGCTCAATCTTGAGGAGCTCCGGCCGGACGATGTAGTGGTGCACATCGACCACGGACTCGGCCGCTATCGCGGACTCAAACATCTGAAAGTTGCCGATGCCGAAGGCGACTTTCTCAACCTGGAATACTCTGGCAACGACACCATGTACGTGCCGGTCGAGCGCATCAACCTGGTCCAGCGCTATGTCGGCGGGGGCGACGGTACCGAGCCCAAACTCGACAAACTGGGCGGCGGCTCATGGGACCGGGTCAAGAAGCGCACCCGGCAGGCGGTGCTCGCGATGGCTTCCGATCTGCTCGATATCTACGCCGCTCGCGAGGTCGCCGAGGGCCACGCCTTCCCGCATCCGGGGCGCGACTTTGACGACTTCTGCGAGCGTTTCGAGTTCGAGGAAACTCCGGACCAGCAGGCTGCGATCGACGAGGTCATCCGCGATCTCTCCAGAACCAAGCCGATGGATCGGCTGATTTGTGGAGACGCCGGCTTCGGCAAGACCGAGGTTGCTCTCCGCGCCGCCTTCATGTGTGTGATGGACAGCCGCCAGGTAGCGATACTGGTGCCGACGACGATTCTCGCCGAGCAGCACTGGAACAATTTCCGCAACCGTTTCAAGGATTATCCGGTGCGGATCGAAATGGTCTCGCGGTTCCGTTCAGCCAAAGAAAACAAGCAGGTTATCGAGGATGTGCGCCGCGGCGCGGTGGACATCGTTATTGGCACTCATCGGCTGCTGCAGGGCGACGTCGAGTTCCCCAAGCTGGGCCTGCTCGTCATCGATGAGGAGCATCGGTTCGGCGTCCTCGATAAGGAACGCATCAAGCGCTTCCGCAAGCTGGTCGAAGTCCTTACGCTCACCGCCACGCCGATTCCGCGCACGTTGCACATGGCGATGCTCGGAATCCGCGATCTCTCCGTGATCCAGACCCCGCCGCCTGCCCGCCAGGCGGTCCGCACATTTGTCGCGCATTTCGAAGACGGCCTGATTCGCGACGTGATTATCCGCGAGCTTAATCGCGCCGGACAGGTCTTCTTCGTTCACAACCGCGTCGAGAACATCGACTACATGGCGCGCCACCTCCAGGGACTGGTGCCCGAGGCGAAAATAGCGATCGCCCACGGCCAGATGAAGGAGCATGAGCTTGAAGTCGTCATGCGCGACTTCATCGAGAATCGCATCAACGTTCTGATCTGTTCGGCGATTATCGAATCGGGCCTGGATATACCTAACGCCAACACCATGATCATCAATCGCGCCGACCACTTCGGGCTGGCCCAGCTCTATCAGTTGCGTGGGCGGGTCGGACGCGCCAAGCGGAAGGCCTACGCCTATCTGCTGATTCCCGGCGAGCACATCATCACGCGCGACGCCAAACGCCGCATCGAGGCGCTGCGTGAACTGGTCGAGGCCGAAGGTGGCGGCGGCTTCAAGCTCGCGATGCGCGACCTTGAACATCGCGGCGCGGGCAACCTGCTCGGGCGCGAGCAATCGGGCGAAATCGCGGCCGTCGGCTTCGAGCTTTATACCGAGATGATGGACGAGGCGATTCGGGAACTGCGCGGCGAACCGGCCCGTCCCGACTTCGAACCTGAACTGCGGCTCGCCATCCCAGCCTACATTCCAGACAGCTTCGTGCCAGACGAGAACGAGCGGCTAGTGCTCTACCGGCGGATGGCGCGGGCCTCAAGCCCCGCCGACCTGGACGAATTGCGCGACGAGATGCGCGACCGTTTCGGCCCGGTGCCGACGCTGATTGAAAATCTGATAGCGGCGATGAACATCCGCCGGCTGATGCGGGATCAGATGGTTCTCAGCGCGGTCCTCAAGAGCGATCAGCTCGAAATCAAGTTTCACGCCGACGCCCCGGTCGAAACCGAAAAGCTGGCCGCGCTGGCCCACGCCAACCGCAATACGATGCGCCTGACGCCCTCGTTCCAAGTGATCGTGAAGATAACGCCCGGAGAATATGAGCAGACCTTCGCGCAAATTGAGTCCATCTTGCAGGCCCTGGCAGCGTGTGAAAAGTTGGAATCCCAGCCGGTCCGGTCCGCTGGACCATTGATCAATTAGCCGAACTGGAATGGCGCCGCTGATTATCACTCGAACGATCACGCGAGTTATCCTGTTAATGAAAAAGCCTCACAAAGCAGTGCGTTCCGGAGCGCTCATCGTATTCGCCACCGTCCTTTTGGCGAGCGCGTTGGGCGCACGGGTAATCCTGGCAGAAGAAATCGATAGCGTGGTCGCCAGCGTCGATGGCGAGCCCATCACGTCGCATGATTTGAAGAACCCGTCGGTGGGAGGGCCCGGGGGTATGGGCTCGGGACTCTCGATGGGGACGCCTGAAAATCCGCAAGGCGCGCTTAAAAACGCGATCGAACAGAAATTGCTCGAGCAGGAAGCCAATAAATACGCTTCCAAAGTGGACGAAGACGAGGTCGATCGCTACATCACAAATCTCGAGCTGCAGAATCACATCACCGACACTCAACTGCGTGCCCAGCTTCAGCAGCAGAATATAAGTTACGATGAGTTCCGTGCGAAAATTCGCAAGCAAGTCGAAGCGATGACGATGATCGATCGGGAGGTGCGCCAGAAAATCGTCGTCTCCGAGGAAGAAATCGAGATTTATTACAAGAATAATCCGGACGAATTCACGACCACCCAGGAGAAATTCAAGCTTGCCCAGATCCTTATTTCGGTGCCCGACAATGCGCGGCCCCAGGACGTGGCCGCCGCTCGCTTAAAAGCCGAAGATATCCGTAAACTGGCGGTCAAAAGCGACGCCGATTTCGGCAGCCTCGCACTCGAGTATTCGGACGACGACTCGAAAACCAAAGGTGGCGAGCTCGGCGAATTCTCTCCAGGCGATCTGAATGACGCGGTTCTCGCGGCGATCAAAAATCTAAAAGCTGGAGATATTTCTCCGGTGGTCAAGACCAAATATGGCTTCCACATCGTCAAAGTGGAAATGCATCAGACCCCCGGTCTGGAGCCGCTGGACGAGGTTCGCGGCAAGATTCGGGACATTATGATGACCGAGCAGTCCAGGGAAGCATTCCAGAAGTGGCTTGACACCGAACTGATCCAGAAACATTACGTCGAGACCTTACCGCAGCAGCAACAGTGAGGACACCGGCCAAAACGCCCGCTCTCATCGCCATCAGCATGGGCGATCCGGCGGGTATCGGCGCCGAGGTGATCCTTAAAGCCGCAGGCGTTCTGTCGCGCCGCCGCAACGCGCCGTCGCTGCTCGTAGTCGGCGACCTCGAGGTCATGCGTGCGACCGCTAAACGGCTCGCCTCGCGTGCGCCGCAACCATACGAATGGCCGGGTGGCGACGCGACTGAAAGTCACGCCGATGGCCTCGCCGTGTTGAGCCTGGGACGTCTGCCGCCCCGCGCCATCAGGCCCGGCCGTCCGAGTATCGCTGGCGCTGACGCCGCCTACCGATACATCGTCTCCGCCGCGCAAATGGCCCTCGCGAATGAAGTCAGCGCACTCGTCACCGCACCGATCAATAAGGAATGGCTGAACCGCGCAGGTCATCGCTTTCCCGGACATTCCGAGTTGCTCGCCGAGCTTTCCCACTCTTCCCAGTGGCGCATGATGTTCGCGGGCGATCACTTGCGGCTCGCGCTCGTAACCGTGCACATGGGACTCGCCAAGGTTTCGGCAGCGCTCACACGCGAAGGCGTGTACCAGACGATCCGGCTCCTGACCGAACATATGCGCAGTCGTCTTGGGATCGCAGCGCCCCGGATCGGAGTCCTCGGCTTCAATCCGCACGCAGGCGAAAATGGACTATTCGGGGATGAGGAAGCACGCGTAATTATGCCCGCGATCAAGCGCGCCAGACGCGCTGGTATCGAGGTTCGCGGACCGCTCGCACCTGACACCGCCTTCATCCGCACCAAAGGTGAGTTCGCTTTCGACGGCGCAGTCGCGATGTATCACGACCAGGGGCTGATCGCGCTCAAGACCCTCGAGTTCGATCGCGCCGTGAACATCACGCTCGGCCTGCCCTTCATACGCACGTCGCCGGATCATGGCACCGCCTACGACATCGCCGGCACTGGAACTGCCGACGCCTCCAGCATGATCGCCGCGATCGAGTATGCGGCTCGCGCGGCACGCGGACACATCGTTCACACTCGTCGCGCCGCGTGAACTTTGCCGCGCACTCGCGGTGCGTGATGACTACGGTTAAACTGGAATGACTCCGATGGACCGCATAGTTATCAAGGGCGCGCGCGAGCACAATCTCAAGAATATCGATATCGAGATTCCGCGCGGACAACTCGTCGTCATCACCGGACTCTCGGGTTCCGGCAAATCCTCGCTCGCCTTCGACACGATTTACGCCGAGGGCCAGCGCCGCTACGTCGAATCGCTCTCGGCGTATGCGCGCCAGTTCCTGGAACAGATGGAAAAGCCCGACGTCGATTCGATTGAAGGCCTCTCTCCAGCCATCTCGATCGAGCAAAAGACCACTTCGCGTAATCCGCGATCGACCGTCGCCACCATCACCGAAACCTACGACTACCTGC
>Ga0302324_100002694_pt1 | contig 40569 bp, 25 predicted proteins | sample Palsa_T0_1_FD_201949 | JGI IMG/M metagenome (GOLD analysis project Ga0302324, IMG submission 201949) | Peat permafrost microbial communities from Stordalen Mire near Abisko, Sweden - Palsa_T0_1 | ecosystem: Environmental > Terrestrial > Soil > Palsa > Peat permafrost | place: Sweden: Abisko...
CTTTCGTCGTGTTTGCTCTCACGCAGATGTTGGGCGTCGGCGTTGTTGCGCTCATCGCGCAGGCAGTCGGTCGTAAGGACGCGGCTGAGGCCAATCTGATATTCAATCAATCATTGCTGCTGTCGCTGCTGTGCGCCGTACTGACACTCGTGTGCGGCTATGCGGGCATGGCTGCGTACATGGGAACACTCGGTGCGGATGCGCCGACTGTCTTGATGGGTTCGGCGTACCTGAATTGGTTTCTGCCCGGGCTCGCGTTGCAGTTCGCACTGGTCGCCATGGGCTCCGCACTGCGCGGCACCGGCATTGTGAAACCAACGATGGTGGTGCAGGGGCTCACCGTGCTCGTCAATATCGTGTTGGCGCCAGTGCTTATCGCAGGCTGGGGCAGCGGACATCCGCTCGGCGTGGCCGGCGCGGGTCTTGCGAGCACGGTTGCGATCGCGTTCGGCGTCGTGCTGCTGGGGATGTATTTCTTCAAGCTCGAGAAATACGTGCAGCTGCATCCCTCGATGTGGGCACCGCGGCTGAACATCTGGCTGCGCGTGTTCAACATAGGATTGCCGGCTGGTGGGGAATTTGCGCTCATGTTCGGGTACATGGCAGTCATTTTCTGGATCATCCGGACTTTCGGAGCTGCGGCCCAGGCAGGCTTCGGCGTAGGGTCACGCGTGATGCAGGCAATATTCCTGCCGGCCATGGCAGTGTCATTCGCGACTGCGCCAATCGTGGGCCAGAATTTTGGCGCGCAGAGGACAGATCGGGTGCGCGCAACCTTTCGCACGGCGGCGCTCATGACCTGCGGCGTGATGCTGGTACTTACCCTTGTCTGTCAGCTGCAGAGCGCCGCACTCATTCACCCGTTTTCCACCGAACCGAATGTCGTGGCCGTTGGCAGCCAGTTTCTGGGCATCATCTCGTTGAATTTTGTGGCAACCGGAATAATTTTTACGTGCTCAAGCACCTTTCAGGGTCTTGGCAACACGTGGCCATCGCTCGCGAGTAGCGCCTCGCGCCTGATCACATTCGTCGGTCCGGCCATCTGGCTGTCGCGGCAACCATGGTTCCAGATACGGCACCTGTGGTACCTGTCAGTTGCGACGGTTACTGCACAGGCACTGACCAGTCTGTTGCTTATGCGTCGAGAATTCCGGCGCCGTCTTCCGCCCGCTGCCGCGCAGCCTTCGTAGTGAAGCAGCTGTCGATTGCAGGGCCGGGCACGTTCGATGACTCACTGCGCCTTGGCAGCGTAAACCTCGCGCCCGTCGAGGTAGGTCGCCAGCACCCGAGTCTTATGCAGATCGAAGGGGTCGAGCGCAAAGATGTCGCGGTCAAGAACAATCAAATCGCCGCGCTTTCCGGGCTCCAGGCTGCCGGTCGAGCGCTCCTGCTTCAGCGCATAGGCCGCATTGATGGTGTAGGCGTCCACGACGTCCTGGATTTTGAGGCTCTGTTCGGGCAGAAGAGGCTCTTTGCCCCGGGCTTCCGCGCGCGTGAGGGCGTGCTCCATCGCCTCGAACGCATCGAAACTGCTGACGCTCCAGTCGCTGCCCCCGACGATGAGAGCGCCCGCGTCACGCAATGAGCGCGCGGCGTAGAGATGCCGCGAGCGCTCCGGACCGATAAAGGGCACGGTCGCGTTGGTGATGTAATCATCTCGCTCCGCCCAGAGAAGCTGCAGGTTGGCAATGACACCGAGTGGCTTGAAACGCGAAAAATCAGCCGGGTCGATCAGTTCCAGATGAGCAATCTGGTCACGGTTGTCCGAATGACCGTTCTTCTGCCTGGAATAAGCGAAAGCATCGAGCGCCGAGCGTACGGCGCGATCGCCTATGGCGTGGACATGCACGGTGAAGCCGGCGGCATCGGCGGCCGCGACGATTTCATTCAAATTGGCCTGGGTAAAATAGGAAGGTCCCCGATTGGCGGTTGGGTGGCCCTCGGCGTCGAGGTAGGGTTCAAGCAACGCTGCCGTCAGGGACGGGTACTCGATTACGCCGTCGGCGAAGATCTTGACAGCGTCGGCGCGCAGAAACTCGGGATCAATCGCCCATCTCCCGCGGAACTTGATCGCTCGATCAATGACCGTCTTCGCCGGCTCGTTAAGGTTCGTCAGGGTGAACGAGCCACGCACGCGCATGTTGAGTCGCCGCTCATCGTAGAGACGCTTGTACAGCTGCATGTCATGCTCATCGACGGCGGCGTCCTGCACCGACGTGATGCCGGTCGCGCGCATGCCATCAAATGCCTTCTCGAGTTGCGCCGCCTGAACATCGAGGCTGGGCGCCGGCTTGGCACGCAGGGCGATATCCTGCGCGGCATCACGCAGAGTGCCGGTCGGATTGCCGGCGGCATCGCGCTCAATCCGCCCGCCAGGCGGATCCTTGGTGGCGGCGCTAATGTGAGCGGCCCGCAGCGCAGCCGAATTGACCCATGTCGTATGACCATCGGCGCCGCTCAGAATCAGTGGTCGGCCGAAGAGAATCGAATCAAGGTCGTTGCGCGTGAGGGTGAGTCCCGACGGGTCGACCTGCACCACTTCGAACCACGGATTCTTATCGCCGGGATTGCTTTTGAGGCATACCGCGATTTTGGCCTTGAGTTCATCCGGTGTACTCATCTTGTCGCTCAGGCTGCACTTCTCGGACTCCTGCGCACTCTCGGCCGGATGAGTGTGCGCATCGATAATGCCCGGCAGCACGATGCGGCCGGCGAGGTCGATCGTGCGGGTTCCCGGTCCTATGCGCGCGCTGATCTCCCGGTCCGTGCCGACCGCAATGATCGTATTTCCGCGTACCGCGAGACCCTGCACCACGCGGCGCGCGCCATCCTCGGTGTGGATGCGGCCGTGCAGAAAGACGAGATCGGCTGACGGGTTCTCAGCGGCAGTGGCGCTCAGCAGCGCAAGCTTTACGGCGCATGCCACGACGGCGAGGGGTCTCTTCATTATTCTGGCTCTTCCGGTTTTAGTGTGGGTAAAAATACACCTTTGATCAAGCTGCGAAGCCTATTTTCGTAGGCTTTGGTGCAAGCTTACGGTACGGATAAATCTGGCATGATTTGCCGATGTCAACGCCACGTTAGCGTCGCCTCTTGGCAGAGGCGCGCGCGTCCCCCTGGATTTCGTCCTCCGCGCCAACGTGCGTGGCCGTTTTGGCGATCCGCAAGCGCAGATGTCACTCTGGCATTCCGCGCAAAACCCTGCTGCACAGCCTGCGGGACGACGTATTGCAGCTTCTACGGTCTCACGCCCCGGCAAGTGGGCACTCACGAACTCGGCGATGAAAAATGCCGTCGCAGGAAGGTACTGACCAGCATGCTGCCTTGGCTTTGATCAAAAAATGATCAATTTTCACCCACACTAAGTCCGGATGACCCATTATTCTTTATGAATTGATGATTGGGGCACCCGCAAGCTACTCGCGTGCGAGTTTCAATTCCACCCGTGGGTGCCTTGGCCGCTTCGAGCTCCTCACGAGCGCGCAAGTGGCTTATTATTGCAGATGGACTTTCGGTCGTACGGGGACTCTTCTAGTCCGAGCTCTCTTCGGTCGCAGTCAAAGGATCGAAACCTAGGCGCTCATCGCCGGCAGCAGGCCCAGCTGTCGATCCAGGCGAGTCCTGGAAAACAGGCCCCGCACCGAGGTCGCCGCGTCGCTCGTCGTTTCAACGACCAGAAGATGCATCAAGCCGGTCTCCTGAAAAGCTTCGAGCAGGCTTCCAGCCGTGGCGACTTTGACTGCCCGCCAGTTCAAGGTCTGCAGCTCGGCCCATCGAGTCATGACATCGCCTACCTGAATATCCAGGCGATGGGCGTAGTTCAGGCGCTGAATGGACTGTATTGGGCGTTCGCCTTCGATGTCGTAGGAGGTAATGAATCCTACCACCCTGCGCTCCCGCATCACCAACAGTGCGCGTACACCCAGCCGGATCATATCGGCGAGCGCGGCATCGATCTGCCGGTCCTCATCCACCGTTACCGGGAACTCGCGCGCAAAGTCGTTCATGACGCTGACGGCCGGCTCGGTCAGTTTCACCCGTTCGTCGCTTGAGGTGGAGCGTCGCGGCAGGATGCCGGCGTCGGACATTAGCGTGCCCGTTAGCAAATGGCTTCTCATGGTACACACTCCTCAAATTGTCGTGCGGCGCATTGGTGGCAGCCGTGGCGCTCAAACTGCGGGTATTTTGAGCATGTCTCGAATCGGATTCAGACGGGCGCCACCTTCGTCGTGAGCTTCATGGTTTGACAGCTGATAACTCATTGACGTACGAGATCGGCAATGGTTCCTTGCTTGAGCAGCGTCAGCTTATGCCGCGGCCGTTGTTTGCAGTTTATGGAATTGCGAAGAAGCGCCGCCAAATCTTAAGGCGCTATTTTGGCTCACTCGCGGCCATTACCGGCGCAGGAGGCTCGATTGGCGGATTACTCAGCCCAAGCGCGTTCTTGTCCGCAACGCGTTCCAACTGCCGTCGGCGAGCCAGCCTCCGTCGACCGGCAGGCTGACACCGTTGATGAACCCCTGCAGATCGCTGTCGGCGAGAAAGGCGATCGCCGCCGCAACGTCCTGCGCGCGCGCGAACCGCGCCAGGGGCACTCGATCGACGATGTCCTGGTCCGTGTAGGCCCCGCTACCCTGGTCGGCGACGTCCATTTCGGTCTTGATCCAGCCCGGGCAGACGGCATTGACGCGCACTCCGCGGCCACCCCACTCGGCGGCCAGAGTGCGCGTGAGCCCAATGAGCCCGTGCTTCGAGGCATTGTAGGCACTGCGATGACTGATCCCGGCCAGACCTGCAACAGATGCGACATTGACGATGCTGCCGCTGCGCTGCTGCAACATCTGAGGGCCCAGATATCTGCACAGGAGGAACGGGCCTAGGAGATTGATGTCCATCACCCGCTGCCACTGCGCGGCAGTGGTGTCCTCCGCCGGCGCGATGAGACTGACTCCGGCGTTGTTTACAAGAACATCAGCGGCGCCGTAGTCCCTATGGACATCTGCCGCCAGCTGCTGCACGAACGTCTCTGCGGAGACATCGCCGATCGCCGCTTCGACGCACCGCCCATCGGCGCGCAACTGAGACAGTTGCACATCCAGAGCTTGAATGTCCGTGAGTATCACGCGGTACCCGAGTCGGGCGAGATGTGATGCCGTCGCGAGGCCTACACCCTGCGCGGCACCCGTAACCACAGCTGTTTTCATTCATACCCTCTAATGACCGTCCGGTGAGCGCGAGACAGTCACCGCCGCTGGTATCATGCGCGCGCACGGGTCGTACGAATAGTCCAGGCCCGCGGCCCGCAGCGGCTCGCGGGCACGCAACATGAGGACCAAGGTACGGATTTTCCTTCCGCAGGAGGCCCATGATCGATTCGGGATCGAAAAACACGGAAATTCCGCCGAGCGCAGCGCCATTGAGCGCAGTGATGGGCCGCGCTCCGATCGATGTGTATCCGGTCATTGGCAGTCTTTTGTTGGCGTGTGTCTGAGGCGGCAGGTCAAACATGCCCCTAGCGGATCTCTTGCGGCGGCGGTTTCTGCTCGCCGTGTTTGTCGTCTCCGGGTTCACCGGGCTGATTTATGAGTCCATCTGGTCGCACTATCTCAAACTCTTTCTCGGCCACGCCGCCTACGCACAAACTCTCGTGCTTGCCATTTTCATGGGAGGCATGGCTCTGGGATCCTGGACGGTTGCGCACTACTCATTGCGCATCCGACAGCTGCTCCTGGCGTACGTGCTGGTCGAGGCGCTGATCGGCATACTGGGCATCTTCTTTCACCACGCATTTGTCGCCGCCACCAATTTCTCATTTGCCACGGTCATACCGGCGCTGCCCCCGGGATTTCTGATTCAGGTCTACAAATGGTCGCTGGGCGCTCTTCTCATCCTGCCGCAGTCCGTGCTGTTGGGCATGACCTTTCCGCTGATCAGCGGTGGTCTCATCCGCCGCTGGCCGGCCCGGCCGGGGGAGACGTTGGCCACCCTGTATTTCACCAACAGCCTGGGCGCCGCGGTCGGAGTACTGGTGAGCGGGTTCGTACTCATCAAAGCGGTCGGTCTGCCCGGCACGATCATCACTGCGGGTGTCCTCAACATTGCCCTGGCTCTGCTGATCTGGGGGGTTGTCCGCCGGCACACGGAGCCGGCAGCCGCACCAGCCGCCGCAACCACACCGTCCGACAGCACTGACAAATTGGCCGCATGGTTCACAGCTGCGGCGTTCCTGACCGGCGCGGCGTCGTTCATGTATGAGCTGGGCTGGATTCGGATGCTGAGCCTGGTTCTCGGCAGCTCTACGCACTCGTTCGAACTCATGCTGAGCGCGTTCATCTTCGGTCTGGCATTCGGGGGACTGTATGTGCGGCGGAGCATCGAGCGCATCCGCGATCCCGTAGCTTACGTCGCGTACGTCATGGTCATCATGGGGGCCTTGGCTGCGCTCACTTTGCCCGCGTACAACCTGACGTTTGATTTCATGGCGTGGTTTTTGGGGATCTCGACGCGCACCGCCAACGGCTATGCCGAGTTCAACGTCGTGAGCCAGCTGATCGCGGCGCTGATCATGATGCCGGCGACTTTCTGCGCGGGCATGACTTTGCCGCTGCTGACGAACGAGCTCATGCGTCGCGGCGCAGGTGAACGTGCCATCGGCACGATCTACTCGGCAAACACCCTCGGCGCAATAGTCGGAGTGCTGCTGACGATCCACTTGCTCATGCCGTACATTGGGGTGAAGGGCGTCATTCTGGTCGGCGCCGCCATTCATATGGCGTTAGGCCTGTCGCGCCTCGTTGCGAGCCGCCGTTCTGCGTCGCGCACGTCGGCAATAGCACTCGCGGCGTGCATGGGGGCGTTCGCTTTTGCTTTATTCGGCGTGCATCTGGATCCCGTGCGGATGACGTCCGGTGTGTACCGCACAGGAACCGCAACGCTGCCGACGGATGCGACCGTCGTCTACCTGCGGGATGGCAAGACGGCCACGATCAGTCTGGTAGAGGAAGCCGGGACGGTGACGATTGCCACCAACGGCAAGCCGGACGCGGGCATACAGATGGGGCCGGGGGAGACAACGGTCGACGAACTTACGATGGTGCTGGCCGCGGCGATTCCGCTCAGCGTGCAGCCCAATCCGGCGCGCGTCGCAAACGTCGGATTCGGATCGGGGCTTACGACCCATACGCTTCTCACCTCAGGCCTTGTCAAAAGGCTCGACTCGATCGAGATCGAGCCCTTCATGGTGGAGGCGGCCCACAGGGGCTTTGGTCCGCGTATCAGCAATGTCTTCGAGGATCCGCGCAGCCACATCTATTACGAGGATGCCAAGACCTTCTTCGCAAGCGCCCGTGAGCCGTACGATCTCATCGTCTCCGAGCCTTCCAATCCGTGGGTCAGCGGCGTCGCGAGTCTATTCTCGGACGAGTTCTACGCCCGTGTTTCGCAGTACCTTACGCCCGATGGATACTTCGTGCAGTGGATGCAGATCTATGAAACGAACATCGGAGTCGTGGCGTCGGTGATCAAGGCGCTGGCGCCGCACTTTGGCGCATACGCGCTCTACAATACCGACGATTCGGATATGCTCATCATCGCGAGTCGCAGCACCACGCTGCGGATTCCGGATGACCGGCTGCTGCAATCACCGCGGCTGCGCGCCGAGCTCAAGCGTATCAACGTGCAGTCGATCGCCGACATTCGGCTGCGCAAGATCGGCGACAATCTCACCATTGGCCCATTGTTGCAGACGATTGCGGTGCCGCCGAATTCCGACTACTTCCCGTTCGTGGATCTGAACGCTCCGCGCCTGCGCTACATGCGTGAGAACGCTCTCGAACTTCCTGCACTCACCATCCTGCCTGTTCCGTTCTTGGAGCTGATCGAGGGCGCAGCGCCGCAGGGTCCAACGCTTGAGCCTGTGGCCGAAAGCGCAATGTTTCGCGACCGCTTGGTGCGCAGGGCCCTGGATATTCGCAGCGCCGTAACGAGCGGTAGCCTCGACAACCTGGATCCGGCGAGCGCGACATACCTGTCGCGCATCGACATGAGTCAGGAGCGCTGTGCCGCAGGGGCGGCTGAGGACACCTGGAAGGCTGCAGTGCGCAATATCAGCGACTACACGACGGCGTATCTGACCCCACCCGAGCTTACGGAAATCTGGAACAAGGTTCTGTCCTCCCCGTGTTATCGCGATGTACCCGGTGAACACACTACATGGGCGGATCTGTTGGCCGCCGTCTCGCAGCGCGACGCGCCGCAGATCGTGAGGTTTGGTACTCTGCTCCTGGGGCAATCATCAGCCAATTCGGCGGAAGAGCTTGCGTATCTCACTACCGTCACGGCTGCGGCATACGTTCGCATGGGTGAGTCCGGGCAGGCACACAACCTCCTACAGGCGCAATTGCGGCGGTTCAATCATGCCGGGCCGTTCGATTTCGCGCTGCGTGAACTCATGGCGCTGACGGAATCGACCCGCAACGCGGCGAGTGCGCCGGCCGCTCGGTAACGAATCGATCCGCCATGCGCAGGCAGGCCGCGAACCACGGTGATCGCAATGAAGAAGCTGAAACACGAGGCAGAATTGTTCAAGGCGGCGTTACATGAGGCCATGAAATATGCGGAAGCGCGCGGCGCGGTCGAGTTTGAGCCCACCGATTCCGCGAGCCTGAAACTTCTGTATGTGTACCGATTGCTGGTTCACGACAAACTGCTGCAGCCATTGCCGGAGGACCAAGTCGGCGAAGCCGCGTTGCGGCACAAACTGGCCATGTGGTACGCAAGACAGCTGCCCGCAGACCATCCGCTTCTGAGATAAAAGCGCATCCAACTCCCCACCGCATGCAAGAAAGCAGACGCGACGCTGGATTGGTACGCGCGGTCGGGCCGTGGGGCCTCGCTGCCAGTATCATCGGTATCGTTGTTGGCGCTTCAATCTTTGTCGTGCCGGCGGCACTCGCCGCCAACAGCGGTCCGTACGCGCCGCTCGTCATTCTCCTGTGCGCGTTCGCGGTTGGCTCCGTTGCGATCTGCTTCGCCGAAGGCGGCAGTCGCATACCCAGCAGCGGCGGCGCCTACGGGTACATTGAAGGCGCGTTTGGCCCGCTCACTGGCTACGTCGCCGGCACGCTGCTGTGGTTTGGTGACGCGCTTTCCTCCGGCGGGATCGCGGCGGCGCTGGCTGACGTCGGGACAAGCCTGCTGGCGGAGCCGTTCAGGGCTCCCGCCCATACGCTGATCATCGTCGGCGCCATCGGCGGCATCGCCTTCGTCAATGTTGGTGGAGTTAAGCGCGGTATACGGCTTGTAAATGCAGCGACCCTCCTGAAGGTGGCGCCACTTGCGATTTTCGTCATCGTGGGTGCAGGCGCCATCCATATCGGGAATTTCCAGCAATCAGCGAGCGGCACGGGTCTGGGACGCGCCGTGATCCTCGCGGTGTTTGCCTTCATGGGGATGGAGACTGCGCTGAGTGCCAGCGGCGAGGTCGCGCAGCCGGAACGTACGATTCCACGAGCACTCGCATTAGGGATGGCGGCGGTGACCCTGCTGTACGTGGGCATCCAGATCGTCGCGCAGGGAATATTGGGTCCGGCACTGGCGCTCTCCACGGCGCCGCTCGCCGATGCAATGGGTAAGATAAGTCCGGCGCTGCGCTGGCTGATGCTGGCAGGGGCCGCGGTCTCGATGTTCGGCTTCCTGAGCAGCGACATTCTCGGCACTCCACGCGTCCTGTTTGCATTTGCACGCGACGGACTCCTGCCGAGAGCGTTGGGACGAGTTCATCCGCGCAGCCACACGCCGCACGTCGCGATCATCTGCTACGCGGCCATCGCCGTTGCCTTGGCGCTCACCGGCACTTTCGCTGAGCTCGCAGTGCTGTCAGCACTTACGACCGCCCCGTTATACATCGCCGGGTGCGCGGCTACCTGGCGGCTGGCGCGCCGCGGTGTGGCACAGAGCGGTGAGCCCCTCAACTTCCGCTGGCTGGGAACCGCGACGATCATTGGGATCACCAGCATGCTTGCGCTGATTGCGCTGGGTTCACGCGCAGAAATCATGGGGTTGTTCGCGCTCATCGGCGCGAGCGTCGCAATCTACGTGTTGCAGACCCGAGTGTCGCTGAGACGATCGGCGAAGCACGATCGCAGCTAGCGCGTTCGGGTTGCTGGCGAGCGGTGAATGGAGTGCGCGGTTCGCCGAGCATCGCACTTCAAGCAAGCGACGCGCCGCCTTCTGCGGCTGTTCCGTGCGCGGCTGCCGTGCGCTGCAAGAGCTCGCGCAGCGCACGGAGCTCGCCCGTGCTGGGCGGGTCGGTGTTCCTGACGTGCGAGAAGTACCGTATGGGCCAGCCGGTGGCTGCTTCGATCGTTGCGCGCTCGATCCCAGGATGAATGGATGCAACCTGCAATTCGCGCGTCGCCGGATCAGGCTCGAGGATGCACAGATCCGTGATGACTGCCACGGGCCCCTTGCCCGGCAGGCCGGCGCGCTCGCGGGCATCGCCGCCGTCGAGGAAGCCAGCGGAGGTGACGAAATCAAGTTTGTTGACGAGGGAGCGAGCGGTGTGCTGCACGATGATGAGCACCTCGCCGGCGAGCGCCGCAATCTCCGGCGCGCCACCGGCGCCGGGCAGGCGCGTCTTCGGCTTGCGATAGGAGCCGATGACCGTCGTATTGATGTTGGCGAAGCGATCAATCTGTGCCGCGCCGAGGAAGCCCACATCGATGCGCCCGCCCTGCAGGTAATAGCGGAAGATTTCCGGGGTTGAGACCACGGTGTCGGCGCTGGTGGCGAGCTCACCGTCGCCGATCGACAATGGCAGCACGGCGGGCTTCGCACCGATCGCGCCCGACTCATAGATGAGTCTGACTTGCGGCGCGTGCGTGAGGCGTGCGAGATTGGCGGCGGTCGAGGGCAGCCCGATGCCCACGAAGCACACGGCTCCGTCGCGCAGGCGGCGCGCGGCCGCTACGCTCATCATTTCGCTCGTCGAATGGGCATCCGCGCTCAAGAGCGTTGAGCCTCGTGCGGCGCGCTTTCAAGCGTACGCCGGAACTCGGCAAAGTCGACCGTCTGCAGAATGTGGCGCCGCATCCATGCAAGGAATGTGTCGCGCTCGCGGGCAATGGCGTTCCACGCCTTGTAGAAGCGATTATCGCGTTCGTAGTAACCGAGCGCATACGATGGGAAGGCGCCTCCAGGCACGAGGGATACTGCGCTGATCACCCACTGAGGCAGCACGCAGGCGTTGGGCGGTGCACGCAAATCGTCGACGATCTCTTCAACTGTCACGACCACGCGCTTCGCCGCGAGCGCAGCCTCCTTCTGCACGCCGAGAATCCCCCATAGTAGGACATTGCCCTGGCGATCGGCCTTCTGCGCATGAATGACCGTCACATCCGGTCGGATCGACGGCGTTGCGGCGAGACGCTCTTCGGTGAACGGGCAGGTGATGAAGCGGATTCGGTCGTTGTACTTGGGCAGATCGGTTCCGGCGTAGCCGCGCATCACGCTGAAGGGAAGATTTGCCGCTCCTGCGACGTAGGCGCTGGCGATGTCGGCGTGAGTGCGCTCTTCGATCTGCAGGGGCTGCGGCCAGTCATTCTCGATCGCATCGCGGAATCTAAACAGGGACCCCGCCCCCGGATTGCCTCCCCAGGAGAACGTGAGGCGCGCGGCGCAGCCCATGCCGATCATCTGATCGTAGATGAGGTCGGGTGTCATGCGCACGAGCGAGAGATTGCGCCGCCTCTGGCGGATCACCTCATGACCCGCGGCGAACGGGATGAGATGCGTAAACCCTTCAAGCGCCAGAATGTCGCCGTCGTGCACGTTTTCCGCGATGGCTTCCCGAAGTGACACAATGTGCGACATAAATGCCCGCTGCGTTCGTGCAACTGCACGCGCATCGGCTCATCCGGCACCCCTAAAGGTTCTGATGCCCCGACGATTTGCGGCGGTGCCACGACGTGAGTTTTTCGTCCCTGGTCATTGATGCACGCTGCCGCAGTCAGCGTCAACTGCGTGCTGCCGATGAATTGCTTGGAGAAGCAGGAGGAGCTGGTCATCTAATGGTATCGTTCGCAGCAGGACCGCAGCATCGAGTCGAGTCTGCACCAGGTGGCTGACAAGCCCGACATTCCTGCAAATGCGCACAGTGCCGGCGGCATCCAGCGTTTCTGGTCCTCTGCGGCCGATCCGCCGCTGCCGCTTGTCAGTCGCGCACAGGGCGTGCGCGTGTGGGACACGGCCGGGCGGTGCTACATCGACGTGACCTCCGGACCCGTAGCCGTGAATATCGGACACGGCAACGAGCACGTTTTGCGGGCGATGCAGGAGCAGGCATCCCGTGTGTGCTTCGCGTATCCCAGCGCGTTCGAGAGCGCGAGCAACCTGCGGCTGGGCGAGCGGCTTACACAGCAGGCCGGGATGGGCCTGCACCGCGCCTTCTTTGTATCGAGCGGATCGGAGGCGGTGGAAAAGTGTCTGCAATTTGCGCGGCGTTATGCGCTCGCAAGCGGGCAGGCGGCGCGCCACAAAATCATCAGCCGTAATCCCTCGTACCATGGCAGCACGCGCGCCACGATGGCGCTTTCTGCAGATCCGGGATACGCCGCGTATTTGTCCCCCGGGCAGGCGGGAATCCACGTTCCGGCACCCTCGAGCTATCGTCCCGCCATGGACATGGATGCTGGGGCTTTTGCCGAGCACTGCGCAGAAGAACTGCATGCGACAATCCAGGCGCAGGGCAGTGAAGAAGTCCTGGCATTCATCATCGAGCCCGTGATGGGCTTCTGTGGCGGCGCCGATCATGCGCCGGGGTCCTACTACCGCCGGGTGCGCGAGATCTGCGATGAATTCGGCGTGCTCCTTATCTATGATGAAACCATCAGCGGTGCCGGGCGCACGGGGCGGTTTCTGGCGGCGCATTGGTGGCCGGACGCCCATCCGGACCTCGTGACGCTTGCCAAGGGAATCGGCGGTGGCTACGTGCCGCTTGCCGCATTTCTCGCCCCCGAGCGGCTCGTCGATGTGGTCGTCCGCGCGGGCGGCTTTCATCTCGGCCACACTCATAAGGGGCATCCGCTCGCATGCGCGGTTGGACTTGCAGTGCTCGAGGAAACATTGGAGCGCGGGCTCATCGAGCGCGCGAATGCGCTCGGCGAGGCCCTGCGCGCCGGTCTTGAGAAACTCAAGGTCGCGAACTTCCTGATTGGCGATGTCCGGGGCCTGGGGCTCCTGAACGCCATCGAGATCGTCGCCAACCCGACGACGAAAGCGATGCTGCCCCGCTCGCTCGATGTCATCGGCCGCATCCAGGCCATTGCGCGCGAGCAGGGACTTCTGATCTACGGCCGCCGCAGCCACGGCGGCAAATTTGGCGACTGGATCATGGTGACACCGCCGCTCGTTGCCACTTCCGCCGACCTCGACGAAATCGTCGCTGGCCTCGCGCGCACGCTCGCGATCTACCGCGAGGAGCTCATCGCGGCCGCGATCATTGACGCGCGCTCATGATGGCGCGCGCCGCGCGGATTTCACCGAGCGTCGCCGCACGCTCTCGGTCGGTGTTGTAGTCCCCATTCGCCGCCGCTGCTTCTTCCAGGCGGTCGATCCACTTCAGAAAAAATTGTGCATCGTCGCCGCAGTGAGTGGCAGCGCCATCCGTATGAAAGAAAAATGCGTTGGTCGTGGCATACGGGTAGAGGTCGAAGATCTCCGGGTGCGCCGCATCGTTCCAGGCGCGTACCAGCAGCCATCCGTTGCCGCTCACGGGCAGCGTGCCGGAGAAGTCCGCCGACGTGCGCGTGCCGGTAAGACGGATCGTGCGCACGAGCTTGCCGTTCAGCAGCATCTCGAGGTGATCCACGGGTACGATCGAGCGCAGGAAGCCCTGGTATTGGAGCCGGGTTCCGCCTGCCGGCACGGCAAAGTCTGCACCGGGTGGTTGGCCTTCAACGCTGAGCCCGAGGAGCGGACCGTTGGTGGCGAGCGTGCGTCCCGCGCGCAATCCGGCGAGCCACGCGCGCGTCCTTGCCGCGGCGTCCGTGCCCGCGGACTCGGTGAGCGCGTAGACTCGATTCATGCCCACCGGACCACGCAGGGATGCGAAGTTCGCCATGGCATCCGTGCCAGCCGCCGCCGAGGGCCTGAAACCGCAGTTCAGCAGGCGATACCAGATCGCAGCCGAGGTGCGATGTTCACTGAAGCCGAGCACTTCGTAGTAGTCCACTTTGCCGAGCGCCACATCGACGGGCAGTTCCGAGGTGAGCGCTCCGGGGGCGAACGGGTCCGGCATGTCATCGAATGGATGCACATAGCCCGCGAGCGCCCCCTGCGCATGCGCAAGATCGGCAATCGCCGCGTTCGTTGGGTAAAGGCTCGCAGCCGCCGTGTTCGCGTAGGCAGCAAAGCCGGGAATCAGATAATGATCATTGAGACCCAAGAGGCCGAGGTGACCCCAGTAGCTCGTGTGATACTCCTGCCCGTGCGACACCAGCACCGCGTCGGTGGAAGCGGGATCCGGCGCCGGTGAGAAGTATTCGATGTTCGGTATGCGCTGTTCCTTGTTCACCGCAAGATCGAACACGACATCAAGGTCCTCGGCATCTGCCTGGCGCACCAGGTGCGCGGGCGTGTTCCGATAGGTGCCGCCGTAATTCATATGCACGTGTATGTCCGCGCTCAGCCACTTATCACTCCAGCGCGGTGGCAGCGCGAGGGGTCGAAGCGTAACGTCCAGGTTGCGTGTGGCGCCCGGAGTCATCTGCACCGCGCGATGTTCGATCTGATATTCAAGGCCGCGCCACACCGTGAGTGACGCGGCACCGGCGGGCAGTGTGATCAGTGCATTGCCGTCGCTGTGAAAGTAGTGCGTCTCGAATGCACTCTTCCTGCGGTCGAAGCCGTCGTCGGCGTGCATCCAGGCGTCATCCGGTGCGTAGGCGCGCCCGTCGGATGCGATGATTGCGATCCGTGCGGGGTTCGCACTGCCCGCTGCATCGAGCGTGCGCAGCCTCAACTCTCCGGTCGGCTGCAGGTAATGTCGAGCGCGGATGTCGAGCTTGCGCTGCTGCCCGCCGATCACATCCTGCAGCCAGATCTGCGTGTTCCCGGTGCGATTGGAAATGAGGGCAATCCTCGAGCCATCGGGCGACCAGCGCGCGCCCGTGGCGTCGAACTCGCCGAAGGACAGCGGTATCGGATCACCTCCGCCGGCGGCCGTGGTGACCCACAGCTGGTGCCACTGGCGGCCCGCGTACGATGAATAGAGAACTCTTTTTCCGTCGGGGGACCATGCGGGCCGCGCTTTCCAGGTGGTTTCTTCGAGCCTCACGGCACGCGGTGCCGCGGTCGCGGACAGTGCGCGGCGCCAGAGATCTCCCGTGCCGTAGATCTCGTCCGGATTGCCGACGTAGATGAGCTCGGTGCCATCAGGAGACCACGTGGGGCTGATCTCGTGATCGAAGGGGCTGTAGTAGTAGCGCGCCACGCTGCTGCGGCGTTCGGGCCAGAGGGCGTGCCCGTTCAATCCATCGGCGCCGACATCGCCCACGAAAACATGAAAGTGACCGGTGCCGAAAGTGGACACCCAGGCCATCCGTCGCCCGTCGGGGGACCAGTGCGGCTCAACGTTGACCGCCTTGTTGTGCGTGAGCGCGCGCACCTCGCGCGAGGCCACATCGAGCTCTTCAAGCTCCAGGGCATCGTCGCGATAGCGCACGAATGCAATGTGCCTGCCATCCGGTGACCAGTCGGGCTGGAACGCGTAGCCCGGCCCCGCGACGAGCTCTTCAGCATCGCTCGAGTCGATGTCCTGCCTCCAGAGGCTGCCTTGCATTGAGTACACGAGCGTGCGGCCATCGGGTGAGAAGGCAACTGCGCTCGGCCCGCTCGTCAGCTGCGGCAGATACATCTCGCGGAAATAATACGGGTGCGGAACGTCGATCTGCTTGAGTACGGGCTGGCGCTGCGCATGGGCGGGCGGCGCTCCCAGCGTGCACGCGAGAGCGCCGGCCAGAGCGAGAAGCGCGGCCGCCGCCTGCGGCAGGCGTGGCACTACTGCAACTCCGCCCGGGCTTCCTGCATCGACCGCTCAAGCATGTCGAGGCCTTCATCGACAAGCTTGGCATCGATCATGAGCGGCGGTATCAGCCGGATGCCGCTTGCGCCGCATTCAAGGAGCAGTAGACCGTTGTGATATGCGCGGTGCACGATCTTCGTGGCGAGTGCCTTGGCCGGTGATTTCGTCGCGCGATCAGTGACGAACTCGACTCCGATCATGAGTCCTCGTCCGCGCACGTCCCCGATGAACTCGAACCGCTGCGCAAGTCCCGCGAGCCGCTCAAGAATCCGTTCTCCCATGCGCGCGGCATTGTCGGCATAGCTCGTCTTCACCAGATCGAGGGTCGCAAGCGCAGCCGCGCAGCACAGCGGATTGCCGCCGAAAGTGTTGGCGTGAGAACCCGCAGTCCATTTCTGCATGATGTGCTTAGGGGCAATTGCAAGGCCGATGGGAAGCCCAGACCCCAGGCCCTTCGCCACCGTCAGCACGTCCGGCCGCACGAGCGTGTGCTGCCAGGCGAACATTTTCCCGGTTCGCCCGATGCCCGCCTGCACCTCATCGAAGATGAGCAGAATGCCGTGGCGGTCGCAGAGCTTGCGCAGACCGGCAAGAAATCCGTCGGGAGGGACCACGTAGCCGCCTTCGCCCTGTATGGGTTCGACCAGGATGGCCGCGACTTCATCGGCAGGAACATTGCGTTCCATCAACTGCTCGATATAGGCAATCACCGCACGTCCCTGATCGTCGCCGGCGAACAGCGGCCGGTAGGGGTTTGGATACGGCACGTGCGTCACGCCCGGCATCGCCGGGAAGTAGCGCGACTGCTGCGTGTACTTGCTGGCGGTGACCGCGAGCGCACCCATTGTGCGCCCATGGAATCCGCCGAGGAAGCCGATGATGCGCGAGCGCCCGGTGGCGTAGCGTGCCAGTTTCAGGGCCGCTTCCACCGCCTCCGCACCAGAATTCGCGAAGAACGTAACGGCCGGCCCGCTCACGGGATCCAGGTCGCGAATCACTTCGGCAAGCTTCACCTGGCCTTCGTGCCAGTAGTCGGAGGAGATGTGCAGGAAACGAGTCGCCGCCTCCTGAATCGCGCTCACGACTGCCGGATGGCAGTGTCCGGTCGAGCACACGGCAATTCCGGCAGCGAAATCCACGAAGCGATTGCCATCGACATCCCACACCTCGGCGCCGCGGCCATGACCCATGACGAACGGATAGTCGCGTACGTAACTGGGTGAGACGACCTCACGATCGCGCTCGATCAGGGCGCGCGCGTTCGGGCCCGGTAGATGTTTCTTGTTGTGCGTGTCATTCATTTGCGGGGCATCCGGTTCACTCGACGAGCGTCTGTGACTGCTCGCGCTGATAAAGGGGCAGGTAATAGGATGACCCAATTCCCTTGCCCGTGCTGCCCGAACCTTTCCAGCCGCCAAAGGCCTGGTAGCCCGGCCACGCTCCGGTGGTCGCACCTTGCGGGCGGTTCGCGTATGCAACCCCGGCTTCGATGTGTTCGAAGAACCAGGGGACCTCGTCGGGGCCGCCATAAAAACCGGCGGTAAGTCCGAGCGCTGTTTGATTCGCAAGCGCCATCGCCGTGCCGCGATCGGCTACACGCGTGATCATAGTTATCGGCAGGAACATCTCCTGCCGCCACAAGGGATGTCCTGGCGGCGCCTCGGCGAGAGTGGGCGCGCAGAAGAAGCCGTCGGCGAGGGCACCGTCGGTCAGCGGCCTGCCACCGCTTAGGATCCTGGCGCCGCCTGCGGCTAGCTCCCCGCAGAAGCGTACGTAGTTCTGCTGCGCGCGCGCGCTGACCACGGGCCCCATCCAGTTCTCACGGCGCGTTGGGTCGCCGACGCCGAGGCGCGCGATGTCTGCAGAGAGGCGCTCGATGAGTTCATCCGCGACACTCGCTTCAACGTAGATGCGTGATGCGGCCGAGCACTTCTGGCCGCTCAGGCCGAAGGCCGAGCGCGTGATGCCCACCGTGGCGCGCGTAAGATCCGCCCGCGCAGTGACGATGACCGGATTCTTGCCGCCCATCTCCGCGATGCATGGCCGCGGCCACGCTCCTGAGCTCATATGGCGACAGATCTGCATGCCAACTTCATGCGAACCGGTGAACGTGATGCCCGCCGTATCCGGATGATTTACCAGTGCCGCTCCGGCGCCGTCGCCGCGGCCGCAGATGTAGTTGAAGACGCCGGCCGGCAGGCCTGCGTCGCGCAGGCAGTCCGCGAGCAGGCGTCCCGCCCACGGCGTGTCCGTCGCGCCCTTCAATACAACCGTGTTGCCGGTGACGAGCGCCGCCGCGACGGGGCCGCCTGCGAGCGCGAACGGGAAATTGAAGGGCGTGATCACGACCCATGCGCCGTACGGCTTCATCACTGAACGGTTGTGGCTGCGGTAGTCCGGCAGTGGGTCATCCGGCAGCGGATGATCGAACTTCTGCCGTTCGTAGTCGGTGCAGTACACCGTGAAGAAGTCCGCGGTTTCCTGAACTTCACCGAGCGCTTCCATGCGGTTCTTGCCCACTTCGAGCGCGACCGCTGCGGCAATGTCGTAGACGCGCTCTTCGATGAGTTCCGCCACGCGGCGCAGAATGCGATTGCGAACCGTGACCGGGGTGCGACTCCACGCAGGGAAGGCAGTCTTTGCCGCCCTGATCGCTAGAGCTGCTTCGTCAGTCGTGGCTTCCGCAAAGTGCCCGAGCACGTCGTTGCGATTGATGGGCGAGCGCAGCTCCCGTGTGACCTTCGCAGCGCGGTCCGCGCCGTCGATGAAGTTCGCATGCACCCGGCCAAGCTCGCTGCGGACACGCCCTAATGCGGCCTCGAAGCGCTCGTGCAGCTGCCCCGGGGGATCGAACATCGTTGCATAGGTGAGCTTGAAATTCATGCCAGCCTCTATCGGGCGGACGGCGTCAATGCGACGCGCAGGCCGCACCTGCGGTGGTCCAAAGATCGCCCCGAACTGATTTTACGCGAAGTTGGTGCATACTCTATTTTTTGTGGGCGTTATTTGCCGTGGGTTCAGCGGAAGATCAGTCACAAGCGCAGCGGCGCGCCGCCTACAGCGAGGCTCTGGCGGCACTGCGCATGGGACGAGCTGACAGCGCCGAGCGGCAGCTGCGTGCGATCCAGGCGGCCGCGCCCGGCGAGATCAACAGTCTGCGCCTGCTGGGGGTTGCGCTGCTCGCGCAGGGCAAGCTTGCGCCCGCCGTCGAGGCGCTCGAACGAGCCGTTGCCGCAGCCCCGGATTTTCCGCATGCGCGCATCGACCTTGCGCGCGCCTATCGTGAAGTCGGGCGCCCGGAGGATGCACGCCGAGAGCTGCAACGCGTCCTGAAGCAGGCGCCGGCGCTCGAGGGCGCCTGGCTCGCCTACGGCGATGTGCTGGTTGATCTTGAAAAGTACGTAGACGCGAAGTTCGCGTTCGAGCAGGCGCGCCTTCTGGATCCGCACTGCGCGCGCATCGAGAAGGCAACTGCCGCGTTCGTCGCAGGCGACCGTCAATCGGCCGAGAACATATTCCGCGACATCCTGAAAAGTGATGGCAGCCATGTCGCGGCGCTGTGCGGACTTGCCGCGCTGGCGCTCGGGGCGGGCAATACCCATGACTCCGAGCGGCTACTGCGCCATGCCCTGAAGCAAACGGCGCACATACCGCTTGCGCGCCGCGGCCTGGGTCACACGCTGCTTGCCGCGGGGCGGCTCCCGGAAGCAGAAGCGGCGATTCGCGAACTTCTGAAATTGGAACCGGAAAATCCGCAGAACTGGGTCGCGCTGGCATCGGTGTACACGCGACTGTTGCGGCAGAACGAAGCGCTCGCGGCTTTTGAAGAAGCGGCGCGGCTTAATCCGACACAGGTGAGGCTGCGCCTTTCGATCGGCCACATTCTTAAAACCCTGGGACAACGTGCGCGGTGCGAAGAGGCCTACCACGATTGTCTGCGAATGGATCCCGGCTGTGGCGAGGCATACTGGAGTCTCGCCGACCTTAAGACCTACGAATTCGGCGCTGCCGAGATCGCAGCGATGCAGGAACTCCTCGCGGGCTCGTCCGCGGATGACGCCAACAAAGCGCAGCTGCACTTTGCTCTCGGGCGAGCGCTCGAGCAGCGGCTCGAGTACGGGAACGCCTTCGCGCATTACAAGGCCGGCAATGCGCTGCGCGGCCGTACAGCGCCCTTCGATATCGTGAAATTCGAGGCCAAGTCGAAGCGCGTCGCGGCCTGCTTCGATGCCGCATTTTTTAAGGAACGCAGTGGCGCGGGGTGCCCGGATGCCTCACCCATCTTCATCGTCGGCCTGCCCCGATCCGGCTCGACACTCATCGAACAGATCCTCGCCAGCCACTCGCGTGTCGAAGGGACGATGGAGCTGCCCAACATTGTGACGATGGTGCGCGAGTTCGATCATCGCGATGCGCGCCGCGACGGCTATCCCGAAGGCGTTCGCGCCGCCTCGCGGGAGAGCCTTGCGGGTCTGGGCCGGCGCTACCTTGATGAAACCCGCCCCATACGTGCTGGCCGGCCGCATTTTATCGACAAGATGCCCAACAATTTCAGCCACGTAGGCCTCATCCACGCCATCCTGCCGCAGGCGACCGTCATCGACGTGCGCCGTCATCCGATGGATGCATGCTTCAGCGCCTACAAGCAGCACTTTGCCGAAGGCCAGTCCTTCAGCTACGACCTCGAGGATCTCGCACGTTATTACCGCTGCTACCTCGCGCTCATGGATCACTGGGACGAGGTGCTGCCGGGAAAAGTCCTGCATCTGCAGTACGAAGAATTGATCCGCGACCCGGAGACGCTCATCGGCCGCTTGCTTGCGCACTGCGGCCTGCCGTTCGAAAGCGCGTGCCTGAGTTTCCATGAGACGGAGCGTCCCGTGCGCACGGCAAGCTCCGAACAGGTGCGCCAGCCCCTTTATGCCTCCGGAGTCGGCTACTGGCAGCACTTTGCGAGAGAACTCGAACCCCTGCGGGTGAGCCTCGGCGACTGCCTCGAGCGCTTCGCTCCGGCCGACTCGGGAGCCCCTTCGCCCAATTGAACGGTCGCTCAGCACCATTGACGAAGCCTGGGGTCTCAAGGGATGATCAGCCGGCACACTGCCTGGGAAGGTGTGCACGTCGACAATGGCTGATCTTGATTTCGACCGGCAACTAGGGATTTGGCGTTTCGCGGGCCCTCATTAATTAAGGCGAGACCGCGGAAGAGATGCGGGCATTGCGGCAAGAGAACAACCCGCGCAGCGCCTAGCCACGAGGTCTCGTGCGGCCGCGGATAACAAGACATGGGGATGCATGGGCGCAATCGTGCGGCATCGCAAAGGTCTTAAGTCTCACCGGTGCCCGGGTGCGACCGGTCTGCATAAGCGATCGCAGGTAGGTCTCGCCGTGGCTGCCGTGCTTTACGGCGCAGCTGCGGTGCGTGTTCCGGCGCTCGCAGCCGAGGCCGACATTGACGCTTCCGGCGGCATCGAGGAAATCGTCGTCACGGCGCGCAAGCGCACCGAGAACCTCCAGGACGTGCCGCAGAGCATCGATGTGTTCACGACCAAGGACCTGAAGAACCTCGCGATCTCACAGTTCGAGGATTACGCGACCAAGACCCCATCGATCTCCTTCATCAGCATCGGACCTGCCACGCAGATGTTCTTTATGCGCGGTGTCTCCGACGGCAGCAATCCCAACGTTGTGAACACGTCGTCGACCGGCTTCTTCCTTGACGATATGTCGTTAAGCTATTACGGCAGCATTCCCGATCTGCACAGCTACGACATGGAGCGCATCGAAGTGCTGAACGGTCCCCAGGGCACCCTCTTCGGCGCGGGCTCCATGTCGGGAGCCATCCGCCTCGTAACGACCGCGCCCGATCTGCACGCATTCAGCGCCGGTGTCGATAGCGACAATGGCAAGATCGAGCGCGGCGGCTACAACGATACCTACGAGGGCTTCGTCAACCTGCCGCTCATCGACGGCAAGACGGCGATCCGGCTGTCCGGATATTCGATGTATAACGGCGGCTTCATCGACAACTTGCTCACCACGCGGCATTGGGTGAACGGCGTCACGTCGACGAACGCGGCGTGGGCCGGCAATGACTACAACACTCAATATGTCGATGGTGTGCGCGCGGCCATCAAGCAGGAGTTCACCGATGGCTGGGATGCGACGCTGACGTACAACTACCAGGGTGAGCGCCAGAAGGGAGCGTGGGACCAGGACCCGAAATATGGGGAGCGCGAAGTGTCGCGGTTCGGCCCGGAAAACGGCGACAACTTCTTCAAGTCCCTCGACCTGCACGTGGAGGGCGACGTCGGCATCGGCAATCTGGTGTTTGCCAGCACCTACTGGTCGCTACCTACCCAGAAGAACGACGAGTACTCCGAGTACGTCCAATATTCCCCGGTCGCGCCCTTCACGGCTGCTAACATCCAAAGCTTCACCTGCCAGACTGGTCCCACGATCCAGGGCGGCACCGATGCGTACAGCGGCTGCCAAGTCCCGACGATGTATTACCACTATGTGAACAACACCGAGCGCTGGTCGGACGAGGTGCGTCTGCAGTCGAAGGCCAACAGCCGTGTTCAGTGGCTGGTGGGACTTTACTGGGAGCACACCAAGGATACCTATTCCGACTTCTATCACTTGCCGAATATCCAGCCGGGGGGCGAGGCTTACCAGAGTCAGATCGCGTACTACAACGCCTACTATGCACCCTTGCATGCGTCACCGCTGCCCGAGGAGTGGTACAGCTACAAAGAGCGCAGCGATTACTGGCAGACCACCGAGTTCGCCGATGTCACGCTGCCGCTCACTGACCGCTGGAGCGTCGAGGCGGGGATCCAGCACTTTAGATCCTGGTTCACGGACGACGGGCCGTACGCAGGTTATTTCTGGGATCCCAAAGTTCCGTTCTCCGACGCCGGCGGATCTCACAAGGTGAACTCCAAGGCCGGTGTCAACTTCAAGGTGAATAAGAATCTACTGCTCTACGCCACTTTCGGTCAGGGATTTCGTGACGGCGGCTCGAATCCGGGCCTCGGCGCGTCGTGCTACGCCAATGGGGCGCCGGAGAATTTTACGCCCGACACACTCAACAACTTCGAGGTCGGCTGGAAGTCGACGATGCTGGGCGGGCGCATGACCTGGAACGGCGCACTCTATTATATGCCCTGGAAGAACTATCAGGCGCCGGTCTTTGACCTCGCCATCTGTCCGATTGGTTTCAACGCCAACCTCGGCAACGCACGCATCTACGGCGCCGAATCGAACTTGGATTACACCATCGTCGAGGGGCTCACCACGCAAATCTCAGCGAGTTACAATGACTCGCACCTGATAACCAACACTTTTTACAACCCTAACTTCGTCGTGGTCCCCGGCGAAAGGCTTCCCTACGTCCCCTATTTCAGTTATAGCGCGAATCTGCGCTACGAAAAGAACCTGAATGCCTCTTTGAAGGGATATCTGCAATACGACATCGCGCACAAGGGCGACATGTGGAGCGATCTGCGTGCCGTTGATCCGCACGGTTTCGAGCGCTCCCTGCAACCTGCCTACGATATTTCCAATTTTCGATTTGGAATCGATTCGGCGAGCGACCGCTGGGGTGCGGAAGCCTACATCAGCAATCTCTTCAACAAGGATGCGATCATCTTCACCAACACCGGCAATTACGACCGCCGTAATACCACCAACGAGCCGCGGGTATTTGGTGTCCGTCTGAATTACCGCTGGGGCAAGGAATAATCGTTCGCCGGCGCCGAATGGACGCAATGACGAGATTCGTTGCGGGGCTGCTGCTGGCTTCGTTGTGCGTTCGGTGCATTGCCGCTGACGCACCGGCGACTCGCCGTTTGCTCGGCCCGGATGATTTCTTCCGCGTGCAGGATGTAAGTGACCCGCAGGTTTCCCCTGACGGCCTCTGGGTTGCCTACGTGGTCGGCTCAAACGACCGCGACGCCGATGAGGCGCGCAGTGCGATCTGGATGGTGAGCTGGGATGGCAGCCAGCGCCTCGCACTCACGAACGCGGCCGACGGCACCGGCAAGCCAAAGTGGAGTCCCGACGGACGCTACCTGGCATTCGTCGCGACTCCCGCGGGTTCGGACAAAAGTCAGATCATGTTGCTCGACCGTCGCGGGGGCGATGCCCGTCAATTGACGAGTGTCAAGGGCGAAATAGGCGAGTACGCGTGGTCGCCGGACGGCAAACGCCTCGCGCTGGCAATGCAGCCAGCCGACGAGGACAAATCACCCAAGCCCATCGTGATAGAAGCGCCGCTCTTCAAGCAGGATGAAGCGGGCTACCTGCGCGCCGAGCACGCGCGCCATTTGTATTTGTTCGATATCGAAGACAAGCGGATCGAACCGCTGACCGTCGATTCGAAATTCAACGAAGACCTTCCCGCCTGGTCTCCCGACGGACGCCAGATCGCGTTCGTCAGAACGGATGAGCAGGGGCCGGATCTGGATGGACGGGCGGCCATCGATGTCATCGACGCACGTGTGGGCGCAACGCCGCGGGACGTTGTGCGGCCCTTCGCCCCTAACTCGCAACGCCTCGCCTGGAGTCCGGACGGGACGCTGATCGCATATCTCGAGGGCCTCGAGCCCAAGTACAACGCCTATATGCAGGATCGGCTTTTCGTCGTGCCAGCCGCCGGCGGCGCGCCGCGTGCACTGACAGACAAGCTCGACCGGGCTGTTACGTCCTTTGCGTTTACCGAATCTGCGGCGCTGTCGATCACCGTCGAGGACGATCGCACGATCTATCCGGCGCGTGTGGATCTGGCGAGCGGTGCGATCACGCGCGCGGTCCCTGCCGGAGCGTTTGCAGTCTCGGCGCTCGCCGCGGCAGGCGGCCACACCGCGCTCATCGAGTCGCAGGACGACGCGCTCGCCGAGGTGTACGCCTTAGAGGGCGGTCAGCTGCGCAAGCTCACGGCGCACAACGACGCGTTTCTGTCCGAGCTCAAACTCGGCGTCGTCGAGGATATCGAATTCAAAAGCAGGGACGGTGCGCCGATCCACGGCCTCATCGTCAAACCGCCGTCCTTCGCCGCCGGCAAAAAATATCCAATGATTCTGTGGATCCACGGCGGCCCTAATGGACAGGATGAGCATTCACTGGCTTTGGATGGCTATGAATTCGAGCCGCAAATGTTCGCGGCCCGGGGGTTCGTCGTGCTGCGCGTGAATTACCGCGGCAGCAGCGGCCGCGGCATTGCGTTCGCAAAAGCAATATTCGCCGACTGGGGCCACAAGGAAGTCGAGGACCTGCTCGCCGGTGTTGATCGCGTGGTTGAGCTCGGAATCGCGGATAAGGAACGGCTCGGGATCGGCGGTTGGAGCTACGGCGGTATCCTGACGGACTATACGATTGCGACAGATCGCCGCTTCAAGGCTGCGATCAGCGGTGCTGGCAGCGGCAATCAGCTGTCGACGTACGGAACCGATGAATACATTCTCCAATACAACAACGAGCTCGGAGCTCCTTGGAGGAACACGGCGCTGTGGCTCAAGGTGTCGTATCCGTTTTTCCATGCAGACCGGATCCACACTCCGACTCTGTTCCTTGGTGGCGACAAGGACTTCAATGTTCCGATTAGCGGCGGCGAGCAGATGTATCAGGCGCTGCGAACCCTGGGAGTGCCTACGAAGCTCATCGTGTACCCGGACCAGCATCACGTACTCTCGCGACCCAGCTTTGTGAAAGATCTCGCCGAGCGCATGTCCGGCTGGATCGACTGTTATATAAGCCATTGATGAGACCATGGAGGAGGGCGCTCCGCGCCGCTACCCGCGGTGTACACCGGTAACCTAAGATACGGCTGCGAGCGGGCGCCCGAGAAGGCGGCGCTTTTGTAGGCGCGGTCCGCGGCGCATGCCATGAGCAACGATTCCGCACTCTCCTTGATGCCTAAGACTGGAATGACCCTGCACAGCAGCGAGGCGCCAACAGCAGGCTCTCCTGCCACGTTGGCAGAGCCCACACCGACGAGTGATCGGGTAGCGCGCGAATACCAGCGGCTCGCGACCTGTGCCGACGAGCGCGCGCGTATTGCAGTAACGGCGCATCTGATTCTGACAATCTTCGATGACTTCTACGGGCAGCTGTGCGAATACCCATACCGGGCCAAGCGGGCATTCGAGACCATGGACCCGCACGCGTCAATCCGCATCAGCAAAGAGCGCCTCGGCCTCTATAGCCGTTACATCGTCGAGCACGGGCCAAAGATACTCGCCGCCTTCCCCGCGCTCTCCAACAACTCGGTTTATTGGGACGAGCTGGACCAGCTGTTCGTTGCAATGATCGTCGACCGTTACGAGGCCGACACGGCATTCAGCTTCGCCCATTCGCTGCGCCGAAATATAGATCATGGTATCTGGAGGCCCGTCGCCTACTCGTTTCCGCCCCCGAGCAAACGCCGTGCTGACTCGATGGCCGCGGTACATCGCCGTCTGCAGGTGCAGGATCGAATCGACGTAGCGTTCCTGTCGAGTGTGTTGCAAATGCCCGGCTTTGCCGTGCCGTTCCGGGACCTAAAGGGTGATGCCGAGCGAGTGCGTCAACGGGTCGAGCAGCTGCTCTACGGCAACGCGCCCGCTGCCGCTCGGCCAGTATGGCTGGACGTCGTAGAGGCCGGCTTCTTCCGTGACCGCAGTGCGTTCCTGGTCGCGCGTTGGGTGTTGGGCGATGGCAGTTTTGTGCCCTTCGTCGTCGCGCTACTCAACAGCCCTGCAGGGATCTTCGTGGATGCCGTGCTGCATCAGGTTTCGGATATCCACAATCTTTTCAGCTCGGCGCTCGCGAATTTTCACGTGACCACCCGGCTTTACTATCAGACATGCGTGTTTCTCTTCAGCCTGATGCCGCGGCGTCCTTTGGGACACCACTATTCAACCATCGGCTACAACCATGTCGGCAAGGTCGCCATCCTGAACGATATCGTCGAGCAGATGCGCCAGAGTGGTCAGAAGTTTCGGCGCTCGCCGGGCATGCCGGGCACGGTCGCGCTCGGTTTTACCTTCGAGGCCTGCTCCTATCATCTGAAAGTCATTCGCGATCAGCCGACTTCAACCTACAAGTGGGGCGCCTTTCCGGGAGTCCCGGCGGTGTTGGACAAGTATCGGGTGGTCCACGAGATCAACCGGGCCGGCAGCATGCTCGACAACGTGATGTACTTCAATCTCAGGCTTGAACGCAATATGTTTGAACCCGCGCTACTGCAGGAAGTCTGTCAGCAGGCGGCCGGGAGCGTGCAATTAGAGCCCGATGGGGTTTCCATGCGCTCGTTGATCGTGCAATTGAAGATCGTTCCGTTGCCCGTATTCCTCGAGAATGCGAGCGAAGCCGCAATTGAGGATGTGATCGTGAGCTTGGGCCACTGCATCCGCAACAACGCTGCCACCAATATCTTCAACAAGGATCTTGACAGCAGAAATTACGGAGTCGGTCGCTACGGCCGGGTGTTCCTGTTCGACTACGACGCCGTCGAGAAGCTGACCGATGTGAAGATCCGCACCAATTCAGACCGCGAGCCCGGCGAGGAAGATCCGCCGGTATGGGTGTTTGAAGACGGCGTGATTTTTCTGCCCGAGGAGCTCGAGTACGGGTTGCAGCTGAAGAGCGACTACGCCCGGCACTGCTTCCGCAGACAGAACGGTGATCTTCTGAGTGTTCACTACTGGCTTGACGTGCAAAACAAACTGCAGCGCGGCGAGGTCCCGGAACTAAGAATGTATCCCGAAAGTGCTAAGTTGGGCGCGGCCGCCGCCGCAAGTCAGGATTCCAGTTCCCCGGCGTAAATGGCGCTGCGCGCCTGCGGCGCTTTGAGTTCCTTGAGCGGTGCGCCGCCACGGTCTTCCTACCCGAGAAAGTCGCAGTAACGGTCGACGTGCGTGGCGAGGTCGAGGGTATGCTGCCGCGCCAACCGCTCGGCGAGCTCGGTATCGCGCCGCTCCAAAGCTTCAATGATCTTCAGGTGATCGATAATCGAACGCGAGGCGCGATCGCTTTGAGTGATGGTAGCCCGACGGATGGCGCGTACGTGCAGCAGAAGGTTACGTGTTTCTTCGATGATCGTCTGCGAGCCGCCGAGACGAATCACTTCGGTGTGGAAGGCAATATTGGCATCGGAGTATTCATCCAGGTGCTCTGACGGCGGCGAATTCTGGAACTCGTCGAACAGATGGCGAAGCTTGGCGATCTCCGCGTCCGGAGCGCTCAGCGTGGCGAGTCTTGCCGCCATGGATTCGAGCGCGGCCCACATCTGGATCATTTCAATGATCTCGCGCTTTGACTTGCGAACGATGTAGATGCCGCGCCGCGGTATGGTGCGAATGAACCCTTCCTGCTCGAGGAGCGACAGTGCCTCGCGGATCGGCGTGCGACTTACCCCCAACGCGCTCGTCAGTTGCCGCTCGTCCAACCTCAATTCCTGCTGCGGGTCGTAGATGTCGGTGTCGGCGATCGCCGCCTTCAGGCGCGCGTACGCCTGATCTCGCAGACTCTTCGCATTGAGCGGTGCCAGCACCAGCGGATTCGTATTAGCCGCGCGCTGAAAAATCGTCGCCATGGTGTTCATGAACCTTCCCCGATGCTCGGTTTGTGCACCGCTGCGGCGCTTCCGGCTTTGGACCCTAAGGTGCCAGTGCTAGGCGGCGCGGAAGCGGCCGCTGTCCGTGTGCCGGTCCGCGCGTGCCACGCCGTGCAACCCGCGGACCGCACTTCAGCAGCGCCGCACGGGGCAATGAGTAAGGAGCGGCACATGGGGGTATCGGAGTTCCAGCGCGTCACACCGTTCGAGATATATTAGATTATCAAGCGCTCGCGGCCTCATTTTCGCAAGCTTCGCCAGCCTTGGCCAGCGGGCCATACCCAGCCCGCGAGATTCATGATGTGCCAAGGGTGTCGCAAACAATTGTTTCTTATTGACTTTAGGGCGCCCTGGCGCCTCTTCCACCGTCCCGCTTCCGTCTGTGTCACGGCCGAACGAGTGATCAGCCTAGGGTATGCGCGGTGCCTTGACAGGCCAAGAATCAAAAATATATGGTATACCAAGAGAAGAATCATATGGTTGGCGTACGTCCGAACTGACGAATTTGTATTAAGTTGAGGGGGTAATTCGGTGCTGCAGTCTCCACGCCTTCGCAAGTTCTGCGAAATGGCTGTTCTCCCGTCGCACCCCGGCGCATGTTGACCTTAACCCAGTTGATGCCCGTTCTCCCGGCCCCGGCGGAGCGGGTTCTCAGTACGTTCAACTAATGCTGCGCATTGTCTGCGTCCTCTAAGGTCAATTCGCCACGTCTAGCAGTTATAACAATAAAGGGGCGTGAAATGAGCGCGAATCCCGATTCGATGCAAGTCAAGCGCTCGGCGCTGGCGAATCCATGGGCACAGTTGATCATCGGGGTCATCTGCATGGCGTGCGTCGCGAACCTGCAGTACGGCTGGACACTGTTCGTTAATCCCATTGACGCCAAATATCACTGGGGGCGCGCTGCAATCCAGGTCGCCTTCACCATCTTTGTGCTGATTGAGACGTGGCTGATTCCCATCGAGGGGTATCTTGTCGACCGCTTCGGCCCGCGCTGGGTCGTTATCGCGGGCGCAGTGCTCGTTGCGCTCGCGTGGGTCATCAATTCGGACGCGAGTTCGCTCCCCGTCCTCTACTTCGGCGCCGCGCTCGGTGGTATCGGTACCGGCTGCGTATACGGCACCTGCGTCGGCAACGCGCTCAAATGGTTCCCCGGCCGCCGGGGTCTCGCCGCCGGCATCACCGCCGCGGGCTTCGGCGCGGGTGCTGCAATCACCATCGGCCCGATTTCCTCTATGATCAACTCGGCAGGTTATGAACAGGCATTCCTGGTGTTTGGACTGGTGCAAGGTGCCATCGTGTTCATCATGGCCTGGGGGATGCTGGTCGCTCCGCAGCACCTCGTGGCGATGAAGGCGAAGGCCAATCAGACCGCGCACAGTTATTCACCTACGGAAGTGCTGCGCAGTCCGGTGTTCTGGGTGATGTACGTCATGTTCGTGCTGGTCGCCGCGGGCGGGCTGACGATGGCTGCATCGATGGCCCCCATTGCAAAGGATTTCAAGATCGAGAAGATTCCCGTCGAGCTCTTTGGCCTGGCGATGCCCGCGTTGGTTTTTGCGCTGGCGCTCAATCGGATCTTCGACGGCGTAGGTCGCCCGTTCTTCGGGTGGCTGTCGGACCGGATTGGCCGGGAGTACACGATGGCCCTGGCATTTACGCTGGGCGCCGCGGCGCTTTTCACGCTTAGTCGATCGGGCACCAATCCGACGACCTTCGTGCTGGTGACCGGGCTGTATTTCGGAGTTTACGGTGAAATCTTCAGTCTCTTCCCTGCAACGCAAGGCGATACCTTCGGCGCGAAGTTCGCTGCCGCGAACGCCGGCATGCTGTACACCGCGAAGGGCGCCGGCGCACTTCTGGTTCCCGTAGCGGCCGCCATCGCGAAATCCCGCGGCTGGGACTCGGTGTTCATGATCGCGATGGCCTTCAATCTTGCCGCGGCGTTTCTCGGACTGGCGGTCCTGAAGCCCATGCGCATGCGGCACTTCGCTGCAGGTCCCGCCGCAGATCCATTACCTGTCGGCGGCATCGGCGGCTCACCAACCACGTGAATTCCGGATTCACACGAGCGTGCGTCGTCACGGCCACCGGTTGGCGCATGGGCCATGGCACCGCACTGACGGTCACGAAGCTGGAGGCGATATGGCGAGCGTAAACCCCGTACCGATACCGGCCAAGCCGACAACCGCTGAAGACACGTTGCAGCGGAAGAGCCGTGACGCAAACGTGGCATCCGGGGGCCATCTGGTCGCCAAGGCACTCAAGAGCGAAGGTGTCGATACGATCTTTACGCTGTGCGGCGGCCACATCATCGATATCTATGACGGCTGCGTCGACGAGGGCATACGCGTTATTGATGTACGCCATGAACAGGTCGCCGCGCATGCGGCCGACGGCTACGCGCGCCAGACCGGCAAACTTGGCTGCGTCGTCACTACCGCCGGTCCCGGGTGTACGAATGCGGTGACGGGCATAGCCACTGCTTTTCGTTCGGAGAGTCCAGTGCTGCACATCGGCGGTCAGGGAGCTTTGACCCAGCACAAGATGGGCTCGCTGCAGGATTTACCCCATGTCGAGTTGATGACCCCCATTACCAAATTTGCAGCCACGGTTTCCAGCACCGAGCGCATTGCGGACATGATAGCCATGGCGGCGCGTGCCGCATTCAGCGGCGCTCCGGGCCCTGCGTACCTGGAAATCCCGCGCGACGTGCTTGACCGCGAGATCGACCTTACCAAGGCTGTCATTCCCCAACCGGGCAAGTACCGTGCGTCGACGCGCTCGCTCGGAGACCCGCGCGACATTGAGAAGCTCGCCGACATCCTTGTCGATGCGGAGCGGCCCGCCATCCTGTACGGACATCAGGTGTGGACCGCACGCGGCCACGAGCAGGCTGTCGCGCTGCTGCGCGGCCTTGATATTCCCGGCTATTTCAACGGCGCGAGCCGCGGCCTGCTGCCCCCCGGCGATCCACATCACTTTGACCGCACGCGATCCCAAGCCTTCGCCAGCGCCGACGTGCTCCTGATCGTCGGCACGCCGTTCGACTTCCGCATGGGCTACGGCAAACGCATCAGCAAGGAGCTGACGCTGGTGCAGATCGACATGGATTACGAGACTGTCGGCAAGAACCGCGATATCAGTCTGGGTCTGGTCGGCGATCCGGGCGTGATTCTCGGCGCCGTTCTGCAGGCGGCGTCGGGTCGCATCAAGAGCGCCAAGCGCCAGGCGCGCCAGCGATGGTTGCAGCAACTTGGGGACGCCGAGAAGGCTGCCACCGAAAAGCTGATGCCGCTCTTCAAGTCTAACAATACGCCGATTCATCCCTACCGCGTCGCCTGGGAGCTCAACGAATTCCTGAACGACGATACGATTTACATCGGTGACGGCGGCGACGTTGTAACGATCTCGGCGCAGGCGGTGCGCCCGAGACGCCCGGGACAATGGATGGATCCGGGGGCACTCGGCTCGCTCGGCGTCGGCACCGGCTTTGCGATCGCCGCCGGCCTCGCGCAGCCTTCCAAGGAAGTTCTGTGTTACTACGGTGACGGCTCGTTTGGCATGACTGCCTTCGACATCGAGACTGCCAACCGCTTTGGCGTCCCTTACATCGCGGTCATTGGCAATAACTCGGCGATGAATCAGATTCGCTACGGCCAGCTGTCGAAATACGGCGAACAGCGAGGCAATGTCGGCAACCTCCTCGGGGACGTGCCGTTTGGCAAGTTTGCCGAAATGCTGGGAGGTTACGGCGAGGAGGTGCGCGACCCGGCGCAGATCGCGCCGGCGCTCCAGCGGGCGCGCGAATCCGTGCGGCGCCTGCGGCGCTCGGCGGTCATCAATATCTGGGTTGACCCGCGTGAATACGCACCGGGCACAAAGAATCAGACGATGTACAAGTAACTGAGGTTGGGAACATCGAATGGCCAAAGCGTTAGATGGCGTCCGCATTCTCGATTTCACGCACGTGCAGTCGGGCCCCACCTGCACCCAGCTACTGGCGTGGCTGGGTGCCGACGTCATCAAGGTCGAGCGCGCCGGAGCCGGAGATGTGACGCGCCATCAGCTGCGCGACATACCTAATGTCGACAGCCTCTACTTCACCATGTTGAACCATAACAAACGCTCGATCACGCTCGATACCAAGAGTGCGCCCGGCAAGCAGATACTGGAAAGGCTCATCAAGAGCTGCGACGTGCTGGTGGAAAACTTCGCACCCGGCGCACTCGACCGCATGGGCTTTACCTGGGAGCGGATCCAGCAACTCAATCCACGCATGATCGTCGCCTCCGTAAAGGGTTTTGGACCAGGGCCCTACGAGGACTGCAAGGTATATGAGAATGTCGCGCAGTGCGCCGGCGGCGCTGCCTCGACTACCGGATTCGACGACGGGCCGCCTCTGGTCACAGGCGCGCAGATCGGCGACAGCGGCACCGGCTTGCACCTTGCGCTTGGCATCGTCGCGGCGCTCTTCCAGCGCAACAGCACCGGCCGCGGGCAAAAAGTACTCGCGGCAATGCAGGACGGCGTGCTGAACCTGTGCCGCGTCAAGTTGCGCGATCAGCAGCGACTCGCCCGTACCGGCGTCATGCACGAATACCCACAGTATCCCAACGGGCGATTCGGCGAAGCCGTGCCGCGCGCGGCGAACGCATCCGGAGGAGGCCAGCCAGGCTCCATCGTCAAGTGCAAGGGATGGGAGAACGATCCCAATGCCTATCTCTATTTCATCACCCAAGCGCCGGTGTGGAAGGAGATCTGCAAGGTGATTGGCAAAGAAGATTGGATTACTCACCACGACTACGCGACGCCGAACGCGCGCCTGCCCAGGCTCAATGAAGTTTTTGCCGCGGTGGAGGCGTGGACGGTGACCAAAACAAAGTTCGAGGCCATGGAGCTTCTGAACGAGCACGACATCCCGTGTGGCCCGATTTTGTCGATGAAAGAGTTGGCCGAGGAGCCATCATTGCGGGCGACCGGAACAATCGTCGAAATTGACCATCCAACGCGGGGCAAGTACCTGACGGTGGGCAATCCCATCAAGATGAGCGATAGCACGACCCATGTGACGCGCTCGCCGCTCTTGGGTGAGCACACTAACGAGGTGCTGGCGGAGCTCGGTTACGGGGCGCAGGAGATCGCCATCTTGCGAACGCAGAAAGTGATTTGACGGACACGCTGTTGACAGGCGGCAAGTTTGGTTCAGCTGCTGATAGATTATTCGATGCGGTAGGGTGCTGCGAGGGGGTTGGGGCGAAGCTGCCGAGCAGGCAGCAGAAGGGGTAATAGACCGAAGAAGAATGGCACACGGTGCACGGGCAGTGCGTACGGGGTTCCGGTGATCCGGAGGGTCGAACTGATCTAACACGTTCGCCTGCACGGCTGCCCTGCGCGATAGAAATCTGGGGAGACAATTCGGCCTCATCGAGGACTACAATACGCTTTGCATCATAAAGTGCAGAAGCGTGAACTGGCAGCGCGGGCTGGATGCACTGCTGTCTCATTTGAGCATCAATACAATAATAGATCGCAACCGTAGTTGAAAATTCTTCGTCTTGAGAATATGCGTATGGACATCTGCAGCGCCGCAGGCTTAAGCTAATTGCGTGCTCGTTTAAGATGTGCAATTTTCAATGCGAGTCTCGTCGCGAAAAGATTGCATCGGGCAGCAATCAACGGGCCGCAACTACTAAAAGAATTCGAGCCGTTCAGTCGAGGGGGATGTCACGTGAAAGCCGACTCGGTCGTGAGGCAGTAAAAATTGTTCTCGTATGTGACGTTCCGATGGGCGCACTAGTGTGCGCGCATCAACTCGTCAGGGAAAATCTCTGAGTAAATAATAAGGGGAAAACATGTACTCGCCAAAATTGTGGTGTGTGCTGCTGATCTTGCTTTGCATCGCGCAAGATCCGGTGACCTTTGCTCAAAGCACTAAGGCAACCGACGACTCGACAACGTTGACGGCGAAAGCCCAGGCGGCAACCGAGAGGGACGTCCGGCAGCTGCGCCGTGAAGTAGCGGAACTGAAGGCGCAGATCCGGCAGCTCCTGCAGGCGAGCGGGCAGAAGGCGCCGGCGGAGAATGGCGCAGTGTCAGGCACCGCAGCGGTTGCGGGTTCCGCAGTGCCGCAGGGTGCCGGTCAAGCACCGGCAGCCTCGCAGTCGGACGTTGACGCCCTGCAAAGGCAAATCGACGCTCTTAAGAACAGCACTGCCGACCAGAATGTCGCGGCCCTTCAACAGCAGGTCGACACTCTTCAGAAGAAGGCAAACGAAGTGCCACCGGTTACTGCCGGTTGGAACGGCGAGCACTTTTTCCTGAGGAGTACCGATGGCAACTTTACACTGATGCCCGTCGGGTACTTGGACGGACAATACACCGTCTACGGCAATGACTACGGTACGCCTCCGGATTCCTTTGCCATCACCCGCGCCCGCTTCGGCTTTCAAGGCAACTACGGCAAGCAGCTCGACTATGTATTCATGGTCGAAACGATTTCCAGCCCGACGATCCGCGATGCTTATCTGGACTTCAAGCCGTGGAGCAGCTTCAGCATCATGGCTGGCCAGTACAAAGTGCCTTACTCAATAGAAGTCGGAACTGCCGACACCGCCGTTGAGTTTTACAATCGCTCGATCATCTCCGTGCTCTACCCGGATGCCGGGGGAGCCTTCCGCGCCCCCGGGATCGATATTCACGGCGAATTGGGTGCGGGCCGCGCGGAATACTGGCTTGGCGCATACAACGGACAGGGGCTACTCGCTAGTGGAACGACGAATGAACCCGAAATTGTTGCCCGCGTGCGCTTTTCCCCGTGGAAAAATTCCGATATCGATTGGCTGAAGGGGCTCGCTTTCGGCGGTTCCGCCGAACACAGTCGCTCCAAGGGCTTGGCAAACGAAGTGAGCTTCAGCGGCGCCATGAACGATGGCAGCTACACCTTCTTTCCGCAGTTCAAGATTAATGGCAACGTCGATCGGTACAACGGGTTCCTGTCGTGGTTGAACGGGCCATTGGGTATTCGCGCCGAATACGCTTATCTGTCGCAGGATCGCAGCAACATCGGCTCATTGGCAACCGGCGGCATCGGATTCAACAGCCAGCCGCCCGTTACAGGCCAGGGCTATTACGTCTCCGGCATCTATTTCCTCACCGGAGAAACCGATCCGCTGAATGCCCTGCCGCGCGTTCGGCACCCGGTAATCGGACCCGCTTCTCCAGGAGAATCGGGAACCCCAGGTTGGGGTGCTTGGGCGGTCAAATTCCGTTATTCCAGCCTGCGGGGGAATGCGCCAGGGTCTGCCTGTGATGCCGCAACGATACCCAGCTGTCCCATAACGCCGGTTATCGCCCCGGGGTTCAATGACCGAACCGACCAGTTCACTTTTGGCGTGAACTGGTATCTCAATTATTGGGTTCTCGTCAAATCGGAAGTCAGCTTGGATCGGCTCAGAGATCCTAGCGTGCAGGGCATTCTGCCCCGCGACTACTATGTCTACCTCGAGACTCTGCAGTTTCGATTTTGATCAACGCTGGAGTGTCTTGGATGGACCAGCGGGTTGGTATGGTGGTCGGCACGCGTGAATCCAGTGGCGCTGCGCACCCGCGGAACAGTTTTTCTGGAATACGGTAATTTGGCACTAGCCAAAGATCGTTGGAGGAAATCGGATGAAAACTAAAATGGTTGCCCTACGAAACCTCGTCGCCCTGTTTGGAGTGATTTTCCTCTTGAACAGTTGCGGAGGTGGTCCATCCGGCTGTCCCGACTGCGGCACGCAGGAGAATGGGCCGATCGGATTGATTGACGTCATGCTCGTGCCGGAACACAACCCGAACGGTGAGCCGGGCGGGCCGTTCAACATTTTCGACATCAGCTGGGTGGATCCGGTCAACCGTTCTTACTTCGTATCAGATCGCATCGGCCTCGACGTTCCCGTGTTCAACACGGTCTCCAACATCGCGTTGTGGGCCATCGGCGGCGACAATTCCGTCGCCGAGGCGGGGTATAATGTCAGCTCCTGCTGGGTGGATACCTCGACGACGGCCACGGCCGGCGAAACCATTCCTTCCCTCACGAGTGCGCAGGGCAACTACACCCGGTTTGGATGCAAAACCAATGGCTTTCGCCTCCCGGGATTCTTCGGCCCCAATGGCCATTTCGGCGGATTTGTGGGCGGCCAGTGCTGTGCCTCGCGCTCCAATAATTTGAACCCGCTGTCCGGCCCGAATGGCATGGAAGTCTCGGCCGACGGTAATTTCCTATTTGTCGGCAATGGCAGCTCGGTGATGTTCGTTTTTGACCTGGCTCCATCGATTGCCACCAACTATTCAGCACCGCCGATATTGACCGCCACAATTCCGACGGGGTCGTCTCCCGACTACGACGGTCCCACCGGCGTCACCGGGTGCATGGCGTCTGCAAATGGAAGAGCCTTCTCCGACCCCAGTTGCGGTGACCTGCGCGGCGATGAGATCGCAACAACCGGAAGCGTCGTCACTTTCCCGCAGGACGGATCCTCGCGTTATCTCGTTGCGATCATCAATGGCGACCCTGGACTGCCGTTCGTCAGCATCATTGACGCCACGGGCATCGTCACGCGGGCCGCCAATAACCAGCAAGCGCATTGTCTGCCGTACGCACCCTTCACGGCCGCCGGCGCGCAGCCTCCCTACAGTCCCGGTGGCCCGGTCTCAACGTTCAAGGCGAACTATGCCTCGTGCATTCTGGGTCAGATCTATTACGACGGTGCAGCGCAAAATGACGACACGGTCTTTATTGATGACGGCGGAGCAAATGGACCTGTCGGCGCCCCGGCATTCCCCTGTCCCGATCCTTCCCTGCAATTTTATGGCACTGCGCCTGGCGTGCCCGGTCCAGCCGTTCCATCCGGCGCCTCCGGCCATGCGGCCGGCTACAATCCGGATGTGCCCTGCCATCACGGCCCGCAGGTCACGGCGACCACCGCAACCCAGGCGGGCGGCGTCTTCTGTCCGGCCGGAGCCGGTACGCCGGCGGGCTGCGTTGGCGTGATAGCGCCCGCCGGGCTGGGTGGGATGATCTATTACCCTCCGACCCACACGTTTCTCATAACCAACGGCAATGCGACATCTGACATTACCGTCGGAAGCGTCGATGTCATTGATCCCCTTCATCCAATAACCGTGGGCGGAGTCACTAAATATGTGCCAGCGATCATCAACAGCTTCCCAATATATAATTGCATGCCTACGGGCTTAAATCTCGGGCCTGGCACGGATGTGCTGGTCGGTTGCGCCGATCATGATGGGCGCGCTTTCGCGCCATCCACTGTGATTATCAATGGCACGACTGGCGCGGTCCTGACTACTATCAACAATGTTGGATTCGTAGATGAGACTTGGTACAACCCGGGCGACAACAACTACTACCTCGCGGCTCGAGACATGCCCTCCGGACCGGTTCTCGGTGTGATCAATGCCGGGACAAGACTCTGGCTGCAAAACGTACCCACAAACGGTAACGCCCACAGCGTCGCGGCTGATCCGATCAATAATCACATCTTCGTGCCGCTGCCCTCAGGTGGAACCAATTGTGAGACCATCGCCGCTGATGGTTGCGTGGGTGTGTATGCGGCGCAGTAGTTGACCGCTCGACAGCACTTTCGAATCGGGAGCCCCATTCGCATTTGTGGGGCTCCCCTTTTCAGGCCGCGAACTAACGCACCAGTGTCTCCTGATAGCGCATCATCTTCCATTCGCCGTTTCGCTGGGTCCATAGTTCGCCGATGAATATTCTGCGGAAACGAAGCGCTGCAGTTCTCGGAAATTGCATACTGCTCTCGTAGGTGACGAAAGCATAGTCAGGACCGAGCGGCTGCACCTGAAAAAACTGCAGCAGGTAGTCGGTGTACATGCAGTGCTCAACTTCGCGCAGAACGTGAAGCTTGGGGCGCTCACCCTCGCCATCGGCTTCCACCGCCTGGAAATCGTCGGTGAGAAATTTTGCGTAGGCTTCTTTGTCTCTTTTCTTGAACGTGGCCCACGCCGCCCGCACCTTGGCTTCGAGCACGTCGGCCAGCATCGGCCGTGATACGGAGTTATTTGACGGCGCGTTCGCGGAGGCTTTGCCGGTCGCTGCGGGTTGCTGTGCGAACGCAATGTAGGGCAGCGCAAGTGCAATGAGCATCCATTTTCGCATTTTTTTCCACCTCGAAGGAATCAGCCCGAATCCTACTGCGTCCCGCCGTATGGTCAAATCAAAGCTCGCGGCACGCACGCCCCAAAGCTCTGTCCGCCCCGGCCTGAGTCAGGTTGCCGCTCTTTAGGCTCTCGGCTACCATGGACAGGCGCTACGGATGGGTTTGCGTTCGGGACTCTCGCACGACCGTCGGTGCATTTTCCGCGAATTGCTGAGCCGAAGGGGAGAACAAGATGAAATCAACCCGGCTGTTTCTGATTGTACTGCTTGCGTGGGCTTCACTTGGATTCGCGCAGCCGGCGCCGCAGCAACCCGCAGCGCCGCAGACGTGGCGGCAATCGCAGAGGACAGATGCCGCTAACACGATGACGTACACGCGATTTACCTTGGCGGGTAAATTCTCTTCCTCAACTCAGGATCAAGCTTCCAATCGCCCAGCCTTGGCCATCGACTGCATCTCGGGTAAAGAATCTCACCATCCCAAGGGTAAGTATCTGGCCGCGAATCTTCTCATCGGGACCGCCTTGAAGATCGTCTACATTGAGCCCGAAGAGATTCGCGGCATGTCCTACTTGCCGAAGGTCGCAGTACGGTATCGCACGGATGATGCCGCGGACGAAGCGAAGGAGGACTGGTCACCCGGGGCAGATAAGACTTCTGCCTCCATTCCGAAGGATTCGCTGAAGAAAATCCTGCGCGCGCGCACCTTTTCGATAACGGCGGATGACGACACCGGCTCACCGATCGCCATGCAGTTTTACATGCCCGACCCGACGCCTGTCGAAGCTGCCTGCAACGTGGATAAGCAAAAGGAGTGAGCTGTTTGCCAGCGACCGCCGGCTTGACGAAAAATGAACGCGGGCGCCGCTGATATCAAATCGTGACAACGCCGCCGGCCGACCCCTGAGCGCTCCAGGCGTGCTCCCCGGGCACGGGGGGACTCGTTGCAGCCGCACTGGCCGCACCGGAGCCGCCGTTTCACCCACGTCGAGAAGAGAATTCAAATGAACAAGAGAAGATTCCTGCTGAGTGTCGTCGCGACCATGGCGCTCGCGGCAACGGGGTTCACTATCCTTCGGGCCGCGACGGCCGCGCCCAAGGGATACGTGATTGCCGAGATCACCGTGACCGATCCGCAAGCCTATAAGCAATACGCGGCGACCGTACCGGCGATCGTCGCGAAATTCGGCGGGAGGTATCTCGTGCGGGGTGGCCAGACCGTTGGCGTGGAAGGAGAAGTCCCCGACGGTCGAATCGTGGTGATCGAATTCCAAAGTCTCGCAGCCGCGCGATCGTTTGAAGATTCTTTCGAATATAAGGCCGCCGCTCCGCTTCGACGAAAGGCGGCGCGCAGCCGCGTATTTCTCGTGGATGGGGTAAGCCAGTAGCTCGAGCTGACGCTGTGCTCGACCCGCGTTCGACTCGGCCGCGGTGCCTTGACGGAACCGCGCCGCTCGATTAGCTCACCAAGTGCTGCGGCGTACCGGCGCACCAAAGTTCAATGTTGTCGATCAACTGGTCGGCAAGAAACTGCATTGCGCCGTCAGAGGCCCAGGCGACGTGCGGTGTGAGTATGAAATTCAATCGCCGCAAATCGAGGAGCGGATTGCCGTCTTTCGGCGGCTCGACGGTCAGCACGTCGAAGCCCGCGCCGGCGATCAGCCCCAGCTCGAGCGCCTGGACCAATGCCGCCTCGTCGACCAGGCCGCC
>Ga0302324_100002697_pt1 | contig 40543 bp, 32 predicted proteins | sample Palsa_T0_1_FD_201949 | JGI IMG/M metagenome (GOLD analysis project Ga0302324, IMG submission 201949) | Peat permafrost microbial communities from Stordalen Mire near Abisko, Sweden - Palsa_T0_1 | ecosystem: Environmental > Terrestrial > Soil > Palsa > Peat permafrost | place: Sweden: Abisko...
TTCGAAGTCGTGCAGGAGAAGGGTGGGCATGAAATAATAGTCGTGCAATCTCGACTTGTGATCGACCAGCTCGCGGTCAAAGGCTTTTTCGAAAAGCATCGCGGCGAGCGCCTGCCAGAGCAGGCCCACGAGCGACATCCATTCGGCATGAGGGAGCGATTCCACGGCCCGGAACTCGATGAGGCCGCGGCACCCTCCTTCCGAATAGACGTTCCAGAATTTGTCGAAGCTGATTTCGCTCCGGTGTGTGTTGCCGGTTCCGTCGATGTGGAGATGGCGCAATGTCTGGCTGATGATGTCGCGGTGATCGCCGGGGCCGAGGTTTTCCAGAAACCGATAAGCCATCTCGAGGTCGTAGAGGGAGCGGGCGGATTCGTCGGGCCGGGGCGCTTGCGAAGAAGGCCCGACGTAGCTGCCGGTGAAAAGGTAGGAGAGGCAGGGATGATGCTGCCAGTAGCGCAGTATCGAGGTGATCCAGCGCGGATGCGTGAAGAATGAATTCTCGGCGAGGCTCGGGCCGCCGAAAAGGATGTGATTGCCTCCCCCGGTGCCGATGGCTTCCTCACCGGAGATCTGCTTGAAAGAGCGCATGCCGGTCTCCGTGGCGCATTTCTCGAGCTGCGCGAGCCAGCCGCGGTATTCGTCCCAGGTTTCGCACGGGGGCAGGTTGATCTCGAGGACCCCCGGGTCGGCTGCGAGAGAAATCTGATGCCAGAGTCCGGCTTCGTCCGCGGGTATATAGCCCTCGAAGAAGCAGCGGCCCGCGCCGGCCGCTTTGAGACCGGCGACCGCCTCCTGGACCAGCCGCACGAATGGCGGCTGCAAAAGAGGGGGGAAGAAGAGGTGCAATCCGTCCTTTTTCGACTCGAGGACCAAGGCGCGTTTGCTGAGGTTTTCCGGGAGCGCGGCGAGCGGGAGCCGCAAGCCGGCCGGGCCTTCGGCTTGAATGAGGTCGAGGGATTTCCGCCGGCCAAGCGGCCACGAGGCGCTGACCCATTTTTTTCCGTTATGATCCAGCGGCAATATCCAGACGGCGTTGCCGGGCGCGCCGGCGTCGTTTCCCCGCAGCCAGCCATCCTCAAGGCCGAGGCTCCGGGAAAAATGTTTCTTCAAGATATTGAGCGCCTTTGCGCCAAGACGCGCCTTGCTTCCGGCGTGGTGCGCGGCAGGGCACAGGGGTGAACCGTCGCGGTTCGAGAGGATGTGGAGCGCCCATCGGGGGTTGACTTCTCCAGGATAGGATTTGCCGGGAGAAAAGAAGACGGTGGCGCCCTTGAGGCGTTCCCTGGTCAAGGCGCGGGCGAACGTGTAAGCGTAGCGCAGCTTGGTGGGGCCGACGGCGGTGATGTACCATTCGACGCCGGAAAAATCGAGAGGCACGTATGTCGGCTCGCCGCCCTGGGTGAGTTTTACCCGATGTTTTCGGAACCGGTCCGCGACGGCGCCCGCTATCTCCGGAGAAGAGGCTGCTATCGGTCGCATTGGATCATTTCCAAACCGGCGGTCATGACGGAAGGGACATGGGTTTTGCCGTAGTAGATGCCGTCAACGGGCGTGATGTCGCCGGGAGTGAGGCCCACGGCCGCGGTGATGTGGTTGTGATTGCACAGAACGCCGTTGGTCGGGTCCATTCCCAGCCACCCGGCTCCCGGGATGTAAGCTTCCACCCAGGCATGGAGGGCGCCCTGGGCCCGCTTTTCGCTTTCACCGAATTCGCAGAGATAGCCGCTGGCCAGGCGGGCGGCGATGCCCAGGGAGCGAAGAACGGCGGCCAGGAGGACGGCAAAATCCCGGCATGCGCCGCTACGCAGCGCGAGCGTTTCGGCAGGCGGTCGCGCCGGGCCGTCTTCGCGGCGTTCATATTGGATGTTGGCAAAGAGGGCTTCATTCAATTCCACGAGCGCGGTCACGGTGAAGGCTGGAGATGCCTGCGGCGTCCAGAATGGGAGGCTGACGGTTTCCCCCCCAACCGCGAGGAACGGCTCGAGCACAATTTTCTCCTCTTCCTTGTATTGAAAGGGAAAGTCCACGGCATGCCGCTCGAGGAGAAAGTGAAAGGCATTCCGCTCGCGCACGTCGAGCTCGATTTCCAGAGCGGCTTCCAGGACGCGATTTTTGCCGGGATAAAAGCAGCGGGCGATCTCATTATCGAAAATATCGCGCCGGTACTGGACGTCGGCGCCGGCGTTGGTGCGGAATGAAACGCTCTCGACCCCGAGGAAATAATCGGCGCGGGGAAACAACCGGAAGAGGTGAGGCGAGAAGCTGACTTCCTGCTCGTAGGTGTATTCGGTGTGGTAGGCGATGCGTATTTTCATGCCTTTGCCGCCTTCGCGGAGAGGGCTTTTTCCGCGCGCCGTTTCATGGAGACTTTCACGTTCATGGTCTGGCCGCCGGAACCCTTGAAGGTGCCGCGCAAAGGGGTTGCGTCCCTCGAGTCGCGGCCGAAGGAGACGGCGACATATCTCTCGTCGCACCACTGGCGGTTCGTGGGATCAATGGCGACCCAGGTCATTCCCGGAACGAGGATCTCGATCCACGCATGCGTCGCCACGGCTCCCGTCATCGCCTTTCCGTCGCCCGCCTTGGGCGGGTCGGTTTCGATGTAACCGCAGACGTAACGCGCCGGGAGGCCGGCGGTGCGCAGGATGCTCAGGCCGAGATGGGCGAAGTCCTGGCAGACGCCCTTCTTTTGCTTCCAGATGGCCGAGAGAGTCGTCTGGTTGTCGGTGGCGCCCTTTTTATAATCGAAGCTGTCGTGAATGGCCTCGTTCAGTTGCCGGAGCCCCTCGCCAAGAGTCGCGTCTCCGCGGAGAAATTTCTTCGCCCACTGGACGGACTCCTTTCCCGTCTCGACGATATGGGTCGGCTGGAGGTAGTCGAAGATATCCGGCATCGAGGAATGGAAAATCTGACGCGCTTCCTGAACGCTCAACTCCATGCTGCCGGCGGGCCGCTCGACGGGGATGGTGCGAACGACGGCGGAGTTGGTGACCACGAGTTTCTTGTGGCGATAGGGGAGCGAAAAGAATGCAACGGAATTTCCGTAATAATCAACGTAAGTCGTTGTAGGCGTGTCTGGATCGATGATTATCTTATGGCTGATCACCGATTGCGTGGGACGGTTGGGCGGCGTCAGGCGCGCTTCGCCGTACGCCTCCTCGGCGGCATGTCCATACTTGTAAAGCGTGGTGTGTGTGATCTCGAATTCCATCAGAGCGTCAGACATTAAACCCTTTGAGAACGGTTTGCACTCCCCCTGTGATATGGGCCTGGTGGCTCAGGAAGCCGTCGGAGATCACGTGATGGAGATCCATGATCGCGCTCAACAGATTCGTCAGGAGAGGCGCGAGCGCGCCGGAGGGATGTCCGTTGCCGGGTGGTTCTTGCGCCTCGGAGCGGGGCGCGTCCTCCTCGATGGAACGGCGGACGAAATTTGGCCAATCGACCCGCTTGATTCTATGCACGAGATCTTCGATTGCCGCGAGGGTCCTGGCCAGGCCGGCCGACTCGCTGGGAGAAGATTCGCGCAAGAGGGCGGCGCACCTCTGGAGGCAGCGCAGGATCGAACGCGGCGCCTCGGAGTTCTGCCAGAGCATCTCGAGAACGCGGATCGGTTCGGCGCGCATCTGATAGACGCGGCGATAGGCGTCGCGCGTGCCGAGAAGGCGCAGGAAGGCGGAGAGTTCTATCTCCATGGCGTGCTGGCGCGACGGTTCCCCGGGCTGGATGCCTTCGAAGGATTTGCTGATGGAAAGGACGGAGTTCGCCGTGATGATGGCGCGCTCGAGCATCTCGGCGACTTCGCAGAACCGCCAGCCGTCATCGGCAAGCATGGTGCGGGAGGCGGTGGCGAAGAATTGCGGAATGAGCCTGGTTGCCGTTTCGCTCAGGCGCCGTGCGATGCGGCCGCACTCGATTTCCGGAATATCCTTGCGGTACTTCGAGCGCTGGAAACGCGAATGGAGCTCGCTGAGGGTTGCCCAGGCTTCCGGGCTGAGACATTCCTGCATCGACTCGGCGTTTCTCATCGCGCGCATGAAGGTGGAGATGATCGAGCCTGGTTCCGGCAGGAGAACCAGCCGGTAGCGGTCCGTGCGGTTTGCGATGCTTCGTTTGCTGGTGCCCGCGCTTTTTTCGAGCGGAGGAAGCAGGCGGTTCCACAGGGGGCGGTAGAGTTTTCTCTCCGCGGAATTGAGTTCCTCGGTCTCGAGGGTTTCGATGACCTGGATGAGGTAGGCTTGATGATAGGCGCGCTCGAGGTAACGCCCCATCCAGTAGAAGGCTTCGGCCACGCGGCTCGTCACCTGGCGCGCCGGATGCTGGGCGTCCGAGTAGCTGCGGACATAACCCGTCAACACGCCCTCGGTGTTCTCGCCGATGACCCATGTATCCTTGCTCGTCCACCCAAAGGGAAAGGCGTTCGTGGATTCCCGGGCGGGGAAAACGCGGGTCAGGGCGCCTGGAAAGACTTCGAACTTCCCGCCGGCGCGCAGGGCAAAAACGATGTGATCCTGGACTCCTTCAATCCTTTTGCCGTCCTTGAAACAAACGGTTTTCGCGCCGGTGTCGGCGGGCTGGGCGATGAAGCGGCCCGGTTCCTTGTGGATCGCCTTTATCTCCTCTTCGCTGACGTGGGCTTCGGTGGCGCCGACGAACCGGCCAAAAATGGGCTTGATCTCGTAGGCGTCCGGATTCCCGAGAACCAGTTCGCGCTGGTCGATGTCGCCCAGCCAGTAAGTGGGGACTGTCGGCAGGATCGGCTCCTCGCAGAGATAAAAGCGGATGATCTGCGAAGCGAAGCAGAGGAGGCTGCGGTCGTCGGCCAGCTGGCTGCCGATGCTGTTAACGATCGAGACGGTTCCCTGGCGCAGGCAATGAATCAACCCCGGAACTCCGAGGCGGGATTCCTTGCGGAAAACGAGCGGGTCCAGCCAGTCGTCGGCAACCCTGGTATAGACCACCTCGATGCGCCGGAGGCCCTGGACGGTCTTCAGGTAGAGGCGGTCGTCGAGAACGAGCAGATCGTCTCCCTGGACCAGGGGCACGCCCATGCGGCGCGCCAGAAAGCTGTGTTCGGAGTAGATGGGACTCCCCGGCCCGGGCGAAAGCAGGACGACGGAAGGCTCGTCGGTGGCCCGCTCCGTGGTGTAGCGCAGTTTTTCCATGATGGCCTGCGGCGTCTGCGCGAGCGATTGCACGGCGCTCTCCTGGAAGATATCCGGGGTGACGCGGGCGAGCGCGCGGCGATTCTGCATCATGTAAGAAATGCCGGCCGCATGGCCGAAGTGATGGTGCCGCACCGTGAGGACGCCCTTCGGATCGCGAATGATGCAGATGCCGCTGAGGTGGAGGTAAGCCCCTTGGGCGCGCGGCAGGCCGATGGAGGCGTTCTGATATTGGGGACTGCCGAGAACCGGCTGGATGGGGATGACTCCCTGGCGAAGAATATCCTTTTTGCCATAGACATCCCGGAGCAAAAGTTCGAAGGCTTCGAGGCGCTGGCGGACTCCGCGGACGATTTTGTGCCAGTCCTCCAAAGCGAAGACCTGCGGGAGGAGATCGCAAGCCCAGGCCTGCTGGCCCCACGGATCCTTGCGAATGACGTCGAGCGTGACGCCCATCTCGCGCAAGGTCGCCTCCATGCGGTCATCGAGAATGCGCAGTTCGGGCGGACGGAAGCTCTGCAAGTACTCTATCAGCCGCGAATAGATAGGGCGCGGGACGCCCTCCATATCGAAAACTTCGTCCCACGGACCGGACTTCACTTTGGTGCGGAGGGATTGGTCGGGCACGCCGCACCATTTCCGCACTTGCCGCGGAGTTCAAGAACCATTTTCGCGCATCCGCGCCGGCGGGGGGTCGATTTTGGCGGCGGGGGCGGCCTCACCTTCTACGGCTGCATCAATTTCTCGTAGTCGCCCAATTTCTCGGAAGGCTTTCCGAAACGGAACTCGGTGTGCCGAATCTGGCCGCCCGCATACGCGATCCAGACGCCGAACCCGAGCGCCACGAGGCTGAGCAGCAAGGTAAGGCAGGAAAGCGGGATGGACGTTTTCGGAAATTTCCAGGGCGCCAGCAGCGCGGCGGCGGCGGCGGCCGCCGCAATATAAAAAACGAAGATGAACCGGGTCGCGCGTTGGGCGTGCGCATCGAGCCATGCATACCCCGCGTCATCGGATTTCGATTCGATCGTGTCATAGGCCTCCTCGCCGAACTTCTTCACCGGCCACGCGGAGAGAGCGCTGATGAATACGATGACCAGCGCCGTCACCTGCGCGGCGCGGCTCCGCGAAAGGATGGCGATAAAAAGCGCCAGCGCGCCCAGGGCGAGCCCATAGACCGGCAGCGGATTGAGGATGACGTGGAGATACTCGGGCTCCTTCAGGTGTTCGGTGATAATCTCGGGAAGATTCATTGGCCCTTCGCGGACGCCATCCTCAATATCTCGTCGAAATGGCTCCGGCTCAACGGCATGACCGACAGCCTGGATTGCCTGACCAGTGGGATGCCGGCCAGGGATCCGACCGTTTTGATTTCATCCAGAGAGACGGCCCTCTTCAAGGCGCGGATAGGAACGAGATCGACGCAGACCCAGTCTCCCTCCTTCGCCGTCGGATCGGGATAAGCCTCCTTCGACACTTCGGCCAGTCCGACGACCGCCTTCCCGACGACGCTATGGTAAAAAAGCACCGGATCTCCCCTGCGCATCGCGAGAAGATTTTTACGCGCCTGGAAATTTCGGACGCCCGTCCAGGCCGTTCCGCCATCGGCCGAGAAATCGTCCCAGGAATAGGCGCCGGGCTCCTGCTTGACCAGCCAATGGTTTTTTTGCATGACGCAACGGAGAACGATACATCGCCCACGCGGCGCCGAAAGTTTTTTCGCGTTCCCCGGGGCAGCGAGAGATCGTTTTGGAAAATGGAACGGGGGCGCGTTCTTTCGAAGCGCCCCCGGTCTTGCGGATGGCTGTAAGCCGAATTCTGTCGCGCGCTTTTGACGGCGCGCGTGACGGTCATTTATCTCGCACCGCTTTCGCGGGCGCCCGGCGGCGTGTAATACGCGCCGGGTGCGACCATTACCCGAGAGGCGCGCTCTCGCGAGCGCCGGACAGGCGATCCACTCTCTGTTCTGTCTTGCACCGCATGGGGTTTTTCGTGCCCCGTCGTTTGCACTCCGGGCGGTGAGCTTTTACCTCGCCTTTTCACCCTTGCCGCGGCTGCTTCCCGTGAAACAGCCGGGCGGTTTAATTTTTCTGTGACACTTTCCGTCGCGATCGATTTACATCGAAAGCGCCCGCGCGTTCTACGCGGCATGCTGCCTTGCGGTGTTCGGACTTTCCTCTGGCGGATTTCCCGCCAGCGACCGTCCGCCATCCTGCCGATGAATGTACAGGCGGCAGCGGCGGTGTAAAGGCTTCTCGCAGGCAAAGAGGTTGGAACGGAAGTTGCTAATATACTGCCAATAGATCCCATCCGCGGCTGTCCGCGTGAGCCAATGAAATACCAGAATAACGTTCAAGCCACTTCAGGACGGAAGACAAGGAGAACCCGGCCGGCGCTCATGAGACGCCGGCGTTTGCTCCTCGCCGCGCTCCGCCTCTGGGAGTTGAAACACCGCGTCCGCCCCTGAAAACCGCGGGGATCCGCGGACCGCCTTGGGCGGGCAGGACGGAACGCGGGCCACCGGAGGCGGGGCAACAACGGCGACCTGACGGCAAGAATAAACTTCGGCATTGAAGTCGAAGTCATTTTAAGGAAGATTTCGGAGTGGTGAATTTTCAAACCGCCCCACACCACTTCGGCGTTCGGGGAAGATAATCTGCCACCTACCGATTTTTAGAGCGTGGCAAAAGTAAAAAAAAATCCACCCATCAAGAAGCGTTGGTCCTGGAAAAACTTGTTTGGGGGATTTCTCGGCATTAGCATCCTCGCGCACCTGCTCTTTATCTCGGGGGCGACTTATTTGGTCGTCCAAAGGATTCAGGCAAAGCGAAAACTGACCTTCCAGGCTGGCCCGCCCAGCCCGAACCCCGCGACGCAGCAGGTCGAGCACAAGGTGCAGATGCAAAAAGAGCAGACGATGAGCGCTCCGCAGATGGCGAAGCGGATCACGACGACCGGCCTGGGCAAGGTCAGCCTGCCGGAGATGCCGGAAATGCCGACGCAGACCGATGACGTCAAGCCGATGAAAATGTCCCAAAACCTCGGGATGGGCACGGCGACGATGCTTGGCGGGAACGGCGGCCGCGGTGGTTTTGGCAACGGGATTACGCTTCCGTCGATCATGGCGGACCGGTGCAGCCCCGAAGGCCGGGCGAAGTCGATCGCGGACAACGGCGGCAATCCAAAAGACGACGACGCCATCATCAGGGCGCTGCGGTGGCTCAAGGCGAACCAAAATCCGGATGGATCCTGGGGAAAGGCATTCAAAGGCGGCATGACCGGGCTGGCGCTGCTCAGCTTCCTGGGGCATTGCGAGAGGCCAAATATCGGCGAGTTCGCCCCAACCGTGAAGAACGGGATCGATTGCCTCGTAACCGTGGGGACGAGGGACAATGGGAATCTTTCAAACAAAGGCGGGGGCAACGCGATGGTCTATGAACACGCCATCTCGACGTACGCGATGGGAGAGGCGTATATCATTACCAAGGACGAAAGAATGCCTCCGATCTTGAAACAGGCGATCGCGATGATCGTGGCGGGACAGCGTCCGGACGGCGGCTGGATGTATAATTTCGCCCAGCCCGTCCCCACAGTCCCCGACAGCGACACGTCGGTGTCGTGCTGGATGATCCAGGGGCTAAAGACGGCGCATTATTCCGGGTTGAACATCGATGGCGTCGATGCGTGCCTGGATAGAGCGATGAAGAATTTGCTGCGCGTGCAGGGGGGAAACGGCGTCTTTGGCTACCGCGTGCCGGGGGTGGGCGGCAACCTCACGGGCGCCGCTGTTTACTGCCTTTTGATGTGGCATCACGCGAAGGATAAAGAAGTTCGCGACGGGCTGAAAGTCATCAAGGACGGACCCCTTCCCGCAAGGGGGAAGAAAGGGGGATCCCCGCCGGTTTATGAATACCAGGACAAAACAGCAAATCTTTACGCCTGGTATTACGATACCCAGGCCTGCTTTCAAGCAGGAGGCGGGGCCTGGGCTTGGTGGAACCACAAGTTCCAGCGTGAGCTCCTGGACAATCAAAGCGCGGACGGAAGCTGGCCTCCGATCGGGCCTCCCGGCTACATTCCCCCCGGGCCTGCCGGCAAGCCTGCCCCACCTCCGCCTATCTTCACTTATGCGGGATTGGGCAATTCCATCGACGCCCAGGTTTACCGCACAAGCATGTGCGTCCTCATGCTCGAGGTTTACTACCGCTACCTCTCGAACTCGAAGGTGGAAAATGTCAGCATCGATTCGGGATCGGAATAGGCGTTGGATGCCAGAGAGCGGCCAGCGATGAAAGCCAAATTCACTCCACTCACGCCCGAGCTGTACGATTACGTCCGCGGCCACGCCTCCCGCGCGGGCAATGCGACACTGGAGAGGCTTCGCGCCGAAACCGAGACGCTCGGGGAAGTGAGCCGGATGCTCATCAGCGAGGAACAGGGGCATTTCATGAGCCTTCTCGTCGCGGCCATCGGCGCGAAGTCGGCCGTCGAGGTTGGCACCTTTACCGGTTATAGCTCCACCTGCATCGCGCTCGGCCTGCCCGCGGAGGGCCGTCTGCTTTGCGTGGACCAAAGCGCCGAATGGACTTCCGTCGCCCGGCGGTACTGGCGGGAAGCGGGAGTCGAGGATAAAATCGAGCTTCGACTTGGCGATGGGGCCGCCATTCTCCGCCAGCTCGGCTCCGGCGAACAGTTCGACTTCGCGTTCATCGACGCGGACAAGACGGGCTACGACACCTACTTCGAATTACTCCTCCCCCGCGTGAGGGAGAACGGCCTGCTGGTTTTCGACAACATGCTTTCCGGCGGCAGAGTCGCCGCCGGGCGGATCGAGAACGAGAACACGCGGGCCATCCACGCCCTGAACGAGAAGCTCGCGCGGGATTCCAGGGTGGAATCCGTTTTGTCATCCATGGCCGACGGGCTGAATATTTGCCGCAAGAAAAGAAGTCAGGCGGCTGGCACAGCCGCCTCTACAACAGGGCCTCGATGACCAACGCGGTGGTGTTATCGCCGCCGGCTCTTTCCAGTGCGGCCTCGACAAGCCGCCGGGCGGGGTTGGCGTCCGCCTGGACACCTTCGGGGGAGCGCAGCAGTTCCAGCAACTGGCTGTCGTAGAGCCCCTCGACGAGTCCATCCGTGCAGAGAAGAAAGAGGTCGCCAGCCTCACAGGGCACCACGCCCACCTGGGGATCGACAAACTGGTGGCCCGCTCCGAGAGCTTTTTGCAGGACGTTTCGCCGCGGGTGGCCGCGCGCTTCCCGTTCACTGATCCTGGCGTTGCGGAAGAGCCAGCCGACGTGGGTGTCGTCATGGCTGACTTGCCTCAGGCCGCCCTCGCGGGCCGGCAGGTAATAGATCCGGGTATCCCCAATGTGACCGAAATACATGCGGCCCGGAGCGAACCAGCAGACGCTCAGCGTGGCGCCCATGCCGGAGCACTCAGGATAACTCCTCCCCATGAACATCAGGGTGCGGTGAATCTGATCAAAAAGCTCGTCGAGCACATCGGCGAATCCAGCCTCCAGACCCATGGCGGATTGCTTGAAGGAACGCGGAAGGAGATGGGCAATCTTGTCAACGGTGATCCTGCTCGCGAACTCCCCCGCCTTCGCCCCGCCCATCCCATCGCTGACCGCAAAGATAAAATCGGCCGGCCGGGTCGACGCCTCGCCCATTTTTCCAAGGTAGCGAAGCTCCTGCGCGTCAAACTGGAGGCAGATAAAGGTGTCCTCGTTATTTTCCCGCACCCTGCCGCGGTCCGTCTGTCCAAACCATCGGAGGCGGGAGGGTTCGTTATGGCTGTCCATTGGTGGATTTCTCGAAACCGGGGAGGATGGTGGCGAACTCAAAATCGATCAAACAAAAGCGGCCATCGGCCTGGCGATAGGTCACGTTGCGCACCTCCGCATCGTCGTGACGCACACCATACGGCTCAAGTTCGGCGAACAGCTCCCGTGCGCGCTCCTCGTCGAGATGTTCGACGCGGCTGCCGCAGTTGGTGGTCACGATCCGCAGACGCTCCGGGTCGGCCTCGAGCAATCTGGGCACGAAATGACAGCCGTTCTCCTCGAGGTGGCGAAGAATGCGCACTTCGGTTTCAAAACGTTCCTTGGCCCCCGGACCGCGGAAGGTTTTGAATACCCTGCCATCGTAGGAAATGCGGACTGTCGCCCTCAGCGTATCCTTGACCTGTAACATTGCGCCGTGAAAGATGCCCCCGGTTGGGGGCTGAGGCAAACCCTGATGGTTATATCTGGCATCTTTTTTGCTATTGTCGGGAAAACGCCGGATAGGGGTGAAATCAGGGCAAAAATCAACAAACCTTCGGTTACGGGCGGCGGACCGACTCAAAAACAGACACTTAGGAACTATATATCATTATGGCGAAGTACAAATTGGAATACATCTGGCTCGACGGCTATGAGCCCATGGCCAACATACGCGGCAAGACGCTCGTTAAGGATTTCGACAGCTTTCCCACTCTGGCGATGCTTCCGCTTTGGGGATTCGACGGCAGCTCGACCCGGCAGGCGGAGGGCCACACCTCGGATTGCGTCCTCAAACCGGTCGCATCCTACCCCGACAGCACGAAAACCAACGGCGTTCTCGTGCTCGCCGAAGTCATGCATTCCGACGGCACGCCGCATTCGACGAACGCGCGGGCGACCATCCTGGATGACCCCGACACGTGGTTCGGTTTCGAGCAGGAGTATTTCCTCATGATGGATGGGCGTCCTCTCGGTTTTCCCAAAGAGGGTTACCCGGAGCCGCAGGGCAAATATTATACCGGTGTCGGCTACGCCGCCGTGGGCGACATTGCGCGGGAAATCGTGGACAAACACCTCGACCTCTGTATTGACGCGGGAATCAACCACGAGGGGATCAATTCCGAAGTGGCCAAAGGACAGTGGGAATTCCAAATCTTCGGCAAGGGATCCAAGAAAGCGGCGGACGAAATGTGGATGGGCCGCTATCTCATGATGCGGCTGTGCGAGTCCTACGGCGTGGACATGGAGCTCCATTGCAAGCCGATCCTGGGCGACTGGAACGGTTCCGGCATGCACGCGAACTTTTCCACGAAATACATGCGCGAGGTGGGCGGGAAAGAGTATTTCGAAGCGCTCATGGCAGCCTTCGACAAATACAAGAACGAGCACATCGCCGTTTACGGCCCGGACAACCATCTGCGACTGACCGGCTTGCACGAAACACAATCCATCGACAAATTCAACTACGGCGAGGCGAACCGGGGCGCGTCCATCCGCCTTCCGCTTAACTTCGTAAAGAAGGGCTACAAAGGGTACCTCGAAGATCGGCGTCCGAATTCCGCCGGCGATCCCTATAAGATCGCGAGCCGTATTCTCCAGACCATCGCCACCGTGCCGACCAAGTAACGGTTCCTTCCGGGCCCGAACCGGGTGCTATCGCGGCGTCGTCCCTTCACCGGGGCGGCGCCGTTTTGCTTTGAATGTGGCCAAAGCATCGGGGATTTTTTCCTTGCTCGCGGGCGGTTCCCATTTCACTGTCCCGCGACATTACGAATATGCATTCACCGAAGTTGAGTTTCCCGGCAATTCTCGCCGGCATCCTGACCGTGGCGGCCACGACTTGGGCGCTCGCGGCGACAAAGCCAACCTCCGGCGACGGCCCGCTCAAGACATGGCTTTTCATCGGCGGAATGCTCGCCCAGTGGCTGGTGAGCGGCGGTCTTGCCGGCTTCATGGCAGGCCGGCGCGGGTTGCTCCACGGCTTGCTCCTTGCGGCGATCGGTTGCCCGATTGTATCGGCCCTATGGCTCGGTCTTTTGTTTGGCTGGCGGATGTTCTCCGCGGCGCTCTATTGGCCCATCTTCAGGGATTTCATCCTGTTCGCCGCGCCGCTCGCGGTCATTGGAGGAATCCTCGGCAGCCTCATGGGCAGGCGCACCGAGACCAGTTCGCCCCGGCCGTTAACGATCCGGTTGAGCTAGAATCGAGTCCAAACATGAAAACAGCGGCACTCCACCGCCAGCCGACCGCCCCGCCAAAACTGCCCACCATGCAACCCCAAGCCGGCTGAACACACCCATCAAGAGAAGTGATGGTGATGATGATGGTGGTGGTGATGGTGGCGACGGTGATGAGCCTCGGCCGTGGAAGGGAGGAGGCCGGTTGAGCAGAGCACGGTCGCAAGCAAGACAGCGATATGACGTTTCATGGTAATTACGCCATTACGAGAGATTCACCCGGACATCAAGTGGAAAAGGTTCCACTCAGGGGAAACGGAGCGGGGTTTGGCTTTCCATTTTTACAGCGTGCCTGGATTCCCCGACGACTACTCGCCCAGGCGGACATGACACCGCTGGACATCCGGGACAGGATGGAGGGAGCGGAAAGCTTTCTGACCAGATCGTCGGCCATACACCCGGCGAAGAAGTGCGGGAGAAAATCGCGAAAGACAGCAAGAACTACTGCCTCGACGTGGAGAATGCTTCGGTTGCCGCGATTCTGTCGGATGGAGAATTGACGATCCTAAGGAAGGAGTAGGATAGGTCATCGAGCGGGCTTGCGAACCGGCGGCTGGCCCGCTAGGTTGCCCACATGAGCACCGCGAGGACTTTGCCCTTGAGCGAGATGAGCCATGCCGAAAAGCTCCGCGTCATGGAAGAACTTTGGGATGATCTCTGCCATTCGCCGGAGGGCGTGCCCTCGCCCGCCTGGCATGGCGAAGTGCTGGCGGCGCGCGCGGAGCGGGTGGCCAAGGGCGAAGCCGAGTTCCGCGAGTGGGCGGACGTAAAAGAACGCCTTCTGCGGAAGAAGGCGTGAGAATCCAGGTACTCGACGAGGCGGAAGACGATCTCCAAGACGGGCGCGAGTTTTACGACCGGCAGGAACCCGGTGTGGGCGACTACTTCGCCGCTGCCATGGCCGCCGACATCGATTCACTCATCCTCTTTGCTGGCATTCATCCGATGGAGTTTGGCTTTCATCGCGCGCTGTCGAAGCGATTTCCTTTCGGAGTTTATTATCTCGTGGAAGACGCGGTGATCCGCATCTATGCAGTGCTCGATCTGCGGCGCGACCCAGCCTGGATTCGCCGCAGGCTGACTGCCGGCGAACGGTGAGAAGGATCAGGAAGAATGCCCTCTTTCCCCCATTTGCCAGGGCGGCCTGGAGCGAGTATTGTCGGGTAAATGAGTGTGCTGGAAATCATCGAACAGATCAAGGCGCTGCCTCCCGGAGAGCGGGATGCCGTTGTAGCGTTCGTGGAGAATCTAAAGACGCCGGCGCACCCGGCCCCAGGCCGGCCGGCAAGCGATGGAGAGTTCGAAAAGGCGGCCCAACATGTTTTTCAAAGCTATGGGGGCTTGCTCGAAAGGCTCGCAAAATAGGTGGCTGCTCCCGTTTTCCTCACGGGAGAGCAAGTCATGGTCCTGCACGGATGGCATCCATCGAAAATCCCAGACCTCTTTCGCTGTTCACCGCGCCGCTGACTTCCGCGCAGGCGGCCAAGCTGAAAGGCATGCTCGAAGAGGAGAATTTCCAGTTCGAACCCAGGCCTTACACGCTTTATTTCGCGCAGAAGGACAAACTCTCACTCGCTGTCTATGAGAAAGGGCCGAAGATCGTCGTGCAGGGGAAAGGGACGGAGGAGTTCGTCAAATTCCGCCTCGAGCCGGAGATTCTCGGGGAGGCGCGGCTCGGGTATGAAGAAGTCCATTCGCCGGAGATGTTCCAGCCCCATTTCGGGATCGACGAGAGCGGGAAGGGCGACTTTTTCGGCCCCCTGGTCATCGCGGGGGTTTATGTGGATCGGGGGATCGCGCGCCGGTTCATGGAGGGCGGCGTGCAGGACAGTAAACGGATCGGCTCCGACCAGCGGATCCGGACCCTGGCGGCGCTCATCAAGCAGACGCAGGGGGCGGTCTCGAGCGTGGTCGAGATCAGCCCGGCCAAATACAACGATCTCTTCGAGAAGATCGGCAATCTGAACAGGCTGCTCGCCTGGGGCCACGCCCGGGTCATCGAAAATCTCCTGGATCTTCGTTCGGACTGCCCCCGGGCGCTCTCCGACCAGTTTGCAAATCCGAAATTGATCCAGGCCGCGCTGATGAAAAAGGGGAGATCGATCCAACTACAGCAGCGAACGAAGGCGGAAGCCGATCTCGCTGTGGCGGCGGCCTCCATCCTGGCGCGCGAGCGTTTCATCGATTGGCTGGAGCGCACCGGCAGGAAGTTCAAGGTGGTGATCCCGAGGGGCGCCTCGGCCCAGGTGAAGAAGATCGCGCGCGAACTCGTGCAAGCCCATTCGCCCGGCATCCTGAACGAACTGACAAAGGCGCATTTCAAGACGACGGCGGAAGTTCGCGGGCTGGACTCCGAATAGATGCGCAAGCGGTCCCCATTGGGTTGTAGAGGCGGCTGTCTCAGCCGCCTGACTATCGATCCCCCTCGGAACCCGCACGAGCTGCCCAAAGTGAGGCGGCTGAGACAGCCGCCTCTACATCAATGGGAAGCTTTCAGAGCGCCTTTCCCGTCAAAAATTTCGGCAAACCACCCATGGAAGAGCTAAACTAAAATATGGCCGCCGACTCGTTCGTCCATCTTCACGTTCACACCGAATATTCGCTCCTGGATGGCGCGGTGCGGATCAAGGAACTCATGAAGAAAGCCGGCGAATTCGGCATGCCCGCGGTGGCGATGACCGACCACGGCAATCTTTACGGGGCGATCGATTTTTACAAGGAAGCGGAGAGCGCGGGAATAAAGCCGATCATCGGATGCGAGACCTATATGGCGCCCGGTTTGCACACCGACCGGCAGGCGAATTCGGCCCGCGACGCGGCCTACCATTTCACGCTTCTCGCAGCCAATGAGAAGGGCTACCACAACCTCGTCAAACTGGTCTCCAAGGCGCACCTGGACGGTTATTACTATAAGCCGCGCATCGACAAGCGCTTGCTGGCGGAGCACGCCGAGGGACTCATCGGCTTGAGCGGGTGCCTCAAGGGGGAGATCAACATGGCCATCCAGGCCGACCAGATGCAGAAGGCGAGAGAAAGCGTCGCCGAATTTCGAGACATACTCGGGCCGGAGAATTTCTTCCTCGAGCTTCACCAGCACGGCATCGAGGCGCAGGGGAAATGCAACGCGGCGCTCGCTGGACTTTCCCGGGAATTCGGGCTTGGCCTCATCGCGGCCAATGATGTCCATTTTCTGGAGCGCGGCCATCACGAGGCTCACGATGTGATGATCTGCATCGGGACGGGCGCGAACGTGGCGGACGAACGGCGGATGCGCTACGTGCCCGAGCTCTATTTCAAATCTCCGGAAGAGATGAACCGTCTCTTCAAGGATTTTCCGGGCGCGATTCAGAACACGCTGAGAATCGCCGAGCGGTGCAATCTCAAACTCGATTTCGGCATTCCCAAGTATCCCGCCTATCCCCCGCCCGAGGGGCAAACGCGGGAGGAATTCCTGAGGAAAATCTGCCGCGCCGGCCTGCGGAAACGCTATGGCGAGCGCGTGGATCGCGAGCCGGAGTTGACCCGGCGGCTCGAATACGAGCTTTCAGTCCTCGAAAGAACGGGCTTCGTAAGCTACTTCCTCATCGTCTGGGATTTCATCGATTACGCCAAGCGGCGCGGCATCCCCGTCGGCCCGGGCCGCGGTTCGGCCGCCGGTTCGATGGTGGCCTACGTGATGGAGATCACCGATATCGATCCGTTGCGGTTCGGCCTTCTTTTCGAGCGCTTCCTGAATCCCGAGCGGGTCAGCCCTCCGGACATCGACGTCGATTTTTGCCAGAACCGCCGTGGCGAAGTCATCGACTACGTCCGCCGGAAATATGGGGAACGGGCTGTGGCTCAGATCGTCACCTTCGGCACACTCGGCGCCAAGAGCGTGGTGCGCGACGTCGGGCGCGTGATGGGACTCAGCTACGGGGACGGCGACCGGATCGCGAAAATGATTCCGCTGGAATTGAATATTTCTCTCGAGAAGGCGGCGGAAAAGAACCCCGATTTGAAAAAGGCGATCCAGACGGAACCCGCGACCGCGCAGCTCTGGGGTTACGCGACAACGCTCGAAGGGCTTTCGCGGAACGCGGGCGTCCACGCCGCCGGCGTGCTCATCGGCGACCGGGATTTGTCCGATTACGTGCCGCTTTCCCGGTCCGACCTCTCCAAGGGACCGGATGGCGACGTCATCAGCCAGTTTGCGATGGGGCCGCTGACCGATCTCGGCCTGCTGAAGATGGATTTCCTCGGCTTGAAAACGCTCACGGTCATCCAGGACACTGAAATCCTCATCCGTGAAAAGGAGCCCGGTTTTTCGGTTCAAAACCTTCCTTTCGACAACGCGGCGGCCTTTTCTCTGCTGAACCGGGCGGAGACAATCGGCGTGTTCCAATTGGAATCCGGCGGGATGGTGAACCTCTGCCGGCAATTCGACATCCAGAAGATCGAGGACATCATCGCCCTCATCGCGCTGTACCGGCCTGGGCCGATGGATCTGATCCCCGACTACCTCAAGCGCAAAAAGGGCCAGACGAAGATCAAATACGAGCACCCGCTTTTGGAAAAGGTATGCGCGGAGACATACGGCATCATGATCTACCAGGAACAGGTCATGGCCGCCGCCAACGCGCTCGCGGGCTACAGCATGGGCCAGGCCGATTTGCTCCGAAAGGCCATGGGCAAGAAGGACAAGGTGAAGATGGCCAAAGAGCGGGAAAATTTCATACGCGGCTGCGAAAAAACCAACGGCATCCCGGAAAAGAAAGCGAGCGCGATCTTCGACCTGCTCGAGAAATTTGCCGGCTACGGATTCAACAAGAGCCACAGCGCCGCCTACGGCGTCATCAGCTACCAAACGGCCTTTCTAAAGGCCAATTACCCCATCGAGTTCATGGCCGCGCTGCTGAGCAACGAGATCAACAACACCGATAAAATCTCGATATTCGTCGCCGAGTGCAAACGGATGGGCATCGACATCCTCCCGCCGGACGTGAACCGGAGCGCCCTGAAATTTTCTCCCGAGCCGGAAGGGCGGGCGATCCGATTCGGACTCGCCGGGGTCAAGAACGTCGGGGAAGCCGCGATGGAGGCGGCCATCGAAGAGCGCGCAAAGGACGGCCCTTATGAATCGCTCGAGGATTTCTGCTCCCGGCTGGATCCCCGCCGGATGAACAAGAAGGTTCTCGAAAGCCTTGTGAAATGCGGCGCGTTCGATTTCACCAGCCTGGATCGCGCGAGCCTTTTCGAGTCGATCGATTCCGCGCTTTCGACCGCGGCATCCTCACACCGGGACCGCGCCGCCGGGCAGGTTTCGCTCTTTGATGCGATGGACACCCCTCCCCCGGTCAGGCGAAGGAATCTCATTCCCGTGCAGCCCTGGTCCGCCGACGAGAAGCTGGCGTTTGAAAAAGAACTGCTTGGATTCTACGTGACCGGCCACCCGCTCGACGCGTACCGGCCGATACTGGAAAACGGAAAATACACGCCGATCCAGGCGCTCGCGGAGTTGGACGACCGGGCGCAAGTCCAGGTTGCCGGCGCGCTGATTTCCGTCGAGAAGAAATTTACGAAGAAGGAGAGCAAACCTTTCGCCATCGTGGTCGTCGAGGATTTGACGGGCGCAATCGAAGTGCCCGTCTGGAATGAAGTATTCAACAAATGCGCGGCGATCCTGGAGATCGGCCGAGTGGTATCCGTCACGGGCCGCCTGGACAAGCGCGATGAAACACCGAGAATCTCCGCCAACGAAGTGACGCCTCTAAAGCGCGGCCCGCGCGCGGAGCCGCTGGTCTTTTCACTCAGGCGGGAGCGCGTCACGGAAGGCGACCTGCTCCAGCTTCAGGAAATCATCCGCCGTTTCCCCGGCGCGCGCGACCTCCAACTCGATTTCACGACCGGCGAAGGAACGCATGTCCGAATGCAACTAGGGCCCGAATACCGGATCGATCCCCTGCCCCAGCTCAAGAGCGAACTCGCAGGCTTGCCCATATTGGATTTCGGGTTTTAGCGGTTCGCCGAGCTTCGGGATGGGCCATGGTTAGTCGATCTTTAAAGACCCGACCCATGCCTTGATTTTTCGCAGCGATGGCGTAAAGGAATCATCCTCGAATCCCCGGAGAAGAGCGTCGGCCTCTGTGCTCTTGTCAATGCGATGGGCCGGTTCCGGGCCGTGGCGGTCTGGCAATTTCGGATGCATGATATTAAACTGCCCGCTTACCCAGTATTTGCAATCCTTGCTCATTCCTTCGAAGTTGAAGTAGAGCGTATCGTTGGCCAACGAGTCCGGCCCCTGGCAGTATTGCGTTATATAGAAGCAGCCTTCACCCCAGCTATAATTCGCATACTCCACGCGCGCCTCCACCAAGTGAGCGCAATCCGTCATGAGGTAATCGGGAAAACCCAGCCCGTACTCCGGCTCCGACTTCGGACGTTGGCGAAGAATGTTTCGCCATTTCTCAAGAAACGGCAGGATGGTTTTGTATGGAGCGCTCTGGACGTCCGTTATCGTATAAACAGTCAGGCGATTTACAGACGGAAAAAAGCTCCCTCTTTTATAAGGAGGCGGCCCGTTTCCCGAGTAATTTCTGAGCACGATGCTCAGCTCAAAAGTTGCACCTTGGGAACCAGAGAATAACGAAATCAGCAAGTCCGAGCGACCCATGGCTTCCAATGCGGATCAAATCGCCTTCCAGGATGAAAAAGCACACGAACCGATATTTTCCGGCATGACACAGAAGGAAATCGTTCTCGACGCAATCAACGAGTTGCCGGACGATGCCTCTCTCGACGAGATCGCGGAGCGGGTGGACTTCCCGGCAGCGATCCAGAAGGGGCTTGATGAGCTTTGATCGCGGCGAGGGCATTCCGCACGAAGAGGTCAAGCCTGTGGCGTGTGTGAGCCGTGAGACTGGTGCTCGGGGGGGGACTTGAACCCCCACGCCTTACGGCATACGCCCCTCAAACGTACGTGTCTGCCATTTCACCACCCGAGCCTCTCTCCTCGCACCATCTTTAGCACGCGCCCGCCTCCGTGCAAATTGGAAATCGGAAAAGGAGCGATTTAGAGCCGCGGCGGGTTGATGGGAATTGCTGCCCGCTCGTGCATTTTTTGCTTTCCTCCGGGCCTTTCCGCTTCTAAGCCTTGGCGATATGGCCTTTCGCATCCTTTTGGTTACCGCGCTATTCTGCTGCGCGGCTTGCAGCACGCCGCAGAAAAAGAAGCCGGTTGCGAACCCGGTCCCGGACATGAGCGGCGACGTCTCCTTCCAGAGTTTCGTTGGCCGCGTTCGCGAAGCGGTCGCCAAGCGCAATATGCAACTGCTGGCTTCCATGATGACCTCGAACTTTGGGTATCGCATCGAACCGGTGGGCGAAGGCCCCGGTGTTTTCCAGTATTGGGACGAGAATGGCCTTTGGAACGAACTGCAACTCGTGCTCGGCGAAAGATTCGCTCCGAATGGGGCGTACATGGTCGCTCCGCCCCAGTTTGCCACCGATCCGCAATACCACGGTTACCGCGCCGGCTTCATCCTCTTGAATGGAAGTTGGAAATTCGCCTACTTCGTTTCGGGCTAGAGGGGCATGGAGGACTCTCCCGTCGCGTTCGGGCTGCCCCATCGCGACCCGTTTGTTTTCATTGACCAGGTCATCGAGGCGGTTCCGGGCCGCGCGGCCACGTGCCGCAAGGTGTTTGCCGAAACGGAGCCGTTTTTCCGGGGCCATTTTCCTGGCGATCCGCTTGTGCCGGGGGTGATCTTGACGGAGGCCCTGGCTCAGACCGCCGGTATTGCCGCGGGGCGGCCGGGAACCGGCGCGTCTTACCGGCTGTCGGCGATAAGACAGATGAAGTTTCTCAAACCCGTCCGGGCTGGGGATGAGATCGTGCTGGCAGCGGAGAAAGCGGTCGAGATTGCCGGGATGCTCCAGTTCAAGGTGACGGCGCGAGTCGGAGAAGAGACGGTGGCGGAAGGATCGATTGTCCTAAGCTGCCATCAAAACGCGGGGTGACCGTTCATTCGGCAAAGTGTCTCCGCGCGGCGTCATAGACTGCCCGAAGGGGCTGCCCGGTCTTCTCGCTCAACGCGCGGCACGATTCAAACTCCGGAGCGACCTGAACGATCCGCCCGTCCTTCAGCCCCAGTTTCACGGCAACCTTGCCGAAAGGGGTTTCCGCGTGCTCGATTCTGCGCTCGAGTTTCAACCGCTGAACGGGATCCATTCTTATGCCGAAGGAGCTGGTCTCGGTAAAGATCAGATCGGCGATGCGGGAAACCATTGAATCCTCGCACAGCACGGTGAGTTGAATGCCGGGCCGGTTCTTTTTCATTTGGACGGGCGTCAGGAAGGCATCGAGCGCGCCGGCGTCGAGCAACTTGCCGAGGACCGCGCCCGTTATCTCGGGAGAGAGGTCGTCGATATTGGTTTCGATCCGGGTGATGGCGTCCACTTCGTAAGCCGGGACTTCTTCCAGCTCCCCCAGAACGGCGCGCAAAACGTTTGGACGGGTTGGAAGATCGCGCGAACCGATGCCATAGCCGATCTTTTCGACCTTCAACCGCGGCATCGGCCCGAAAGAAACGCCGAATTCGGCTGCGAGAGCCGCCCCCGTGGGCGTGATGAATTCGTACGGTTCGTCGATTTGCCTCAACGGAATTCCGGCCAGGATCTCCAGCGTTGCGAGCGAGGGAATGGGGAGACGCCCGTGTGCGCAATCGATCCAGCCGCACCCGTCGTGAAGATGCGAGATGAAGACCTTCCGGACGTTCAGTTGCTCTATTCCGGCGCAGGCGCAAAGGATGTCGGCGATGGAATCGAGCGCGCCGACTTCGTGGAATTGAACCTGGTCGGGTGCGACGCCGTGAATCTTTCCTTCGGCCACCGCAATGCGCTGGAAGACGTTCAACGCGTGTTTTTTGACGAAGTCCGACAGCCCGCTTTCCTCGATCAGCCCGCGGATCTGCTGATGATCGCGCCCGTGAGAATGTTCTTCGTGCGGGTGGGCATGTTCGTCCTCGTGAGAATGATCGTGTCCGCAATGATCCTCATCGTGCTCATGATGGTGGGTTGAACCGGCATGGATGCCAAACTGAACTCCTTCGATATTTTGCCGCTGTCCCCGTTCGAAGTGGATGTGAAAATCGCCGATGTCGATTTTCGACAATTCCCACTCCATGGCGGAGGGCTTTACGCCGAGGTCGCAAAGGGCGCCCACCAACATGTCGCCGCTGATGCCGGAGAAACAATCGAGGTAAAGGACGCGCATGGTTTGGTTTCTTATTCCAGTTTGGGCCGGAGCCTGCCCGCGACTTCCGCGAGGCTCAATGTCGGTTCGTACAGCGCTCTCCCAATAATCACTCCATGAAGGTTTTTCAAGGCGCTTAATCGAAAAACGTCTTCCGCCTTCGAAACGCCGCCGCTTGCGATAAGCGGACAATCGAGGTCCCGCAAGAGAGCTTCGATCTCGGAAAAATTGGGCCCCTCGAGCATGCCATCCGTCGCAATGTCGGTGTAGATGATCGTCCCCGCGCCGGCTGCCTGGACTTCTCTGGCCAGTTGCCGCGCCTCGAGCCCCGCCGACTCGGTCCAACCCCTTGCCGACACAATCCCGTTCTTCGCATCGATGCCCACGGCGATCCTGTCGCGCCCGAATTTCGCCGCCATCTCGGCGACGAAGGCGATCGATTCGGTCGCGCGCGTGCCAATAACCACCCGCGACACCCCGGCGTCCAGCGCCTGTTTGATCGCACCCTCGCTCCGCATCCCGCCCCCGAGTTCGCACGGGATGGAAATGGCCGCCGCGATTTCTCTCACCTGGGCGAGATTATGCGATGCGCCGCTGAAGGCCGCATCCAGATCGACGATGTGGAGGTAATCGCCTCCCTCCGCTTCCCATCTCTTCGCGAAGGCCGCGGGGTCGTCGGAATAGACGGTCTTTTGGTCCGGCCTTCCTTGCCGCAGGCGGACGACCTGGCCTCCCATCAAGTCGATTGCCGGCAGGAGGAGCATTGGTTCCGGTGCTTACGGTGTCGGCGATGCCTTCTCTTTAGCCTTCTTCTCCTCTTCCTTCTTTTTCTCCTCTTCCTGCGATTCGTTCGGCTTCGGAGTCGGGGTGTGAATGGCGGCCGGCTTCGGAGTCGGGGTGTGATTTACATGTTCCTCCTCCGGCTTGGGCGTGTGTTCGGGCGTTGGATGTGGCGTCGGGTGGGGCGTGGGAGCGGGGTTGAAATGTTCGAGTTCCGGTCTCTTCTCCGTTGCTGCCGGAGTCGGTGTTGCATGATGCACGGCGGGGGTCGGCGCCGGCGTCGGGGTGTGCCTGGGCTTCTCTTCCGCATGGGCCGGCGTCGCGGCCGGCGTGGGTGCGGCCTTTTTCTGGAAGAACGCGGAAGTCTTCGGACTTACAGCCGGTTTCGCCAGGGCGACGCCCGCCGGCAACACCGCGCGCGTGTTCTGCGGTGTCTTCCCCTTGGCTTCTTTGGCGACCTTCGCCTTTAACTGAGCCGCCAGCTTGGGATCCTTGATGCCGCTCCAGCCGCGGTCGATCTTCGGCGCTTGGATCGTCTTGGCAATCTTCGGCACGACCGCCGCCTTTTGCTTGGGGATGACTCTGGGCGCGACCAGCGAGAGCTGATTGCCCTGCACCTGGGAAAATGCGCCGCCGGCAGCCGCCCCGAGTGTTTGCCGGCGATTGAGAACCAAACTCGGGACGGGCCTTCCCCCGCCCTTGGCGATGGCCGCGTTCACAGCGGCGAGATTCGGGCCGCCGTTATAAACGGTCGTGTTATGGTTGTTATAAACGATGTTTGTGATGTTCGTCGTGTTATTGATGAAAGAAACGTTTCGCTCACGCGGGTAAATGACAGTGGCAAGATTCGGCGAGCCGAGATCGCCCACAGCGCAGAAATTATAATTGGAGGGCCCGATGCCGAAGCTAACGTCCGCCCAGATGCTGATGCCGACACCGGGGTCGAATCTCGCCGCCGGCGGCAACGGCGCCCAGCCGACGGAACCGCCGCCATACCGCCAGGAAACCCAGGCCGGAGCCCAGACCCGCCCCGGAACCCAAACCCACCCCTCTCCATCGATGAAAGCCCAGCGTCCGTAATGATCGGTAGCCCAACCCCATGGTTCATTCGAGACCCACGTCCAGCCGCAATCCGTATGCGCCCAGTAACCGTTGGTGTAGGGACGCCAATCCTCCGATACCCCGGAAGGCTGCCAGCAATTGCCATAGCCGGAGACAGAAACCCACTCGCCCGACGAGCTTAACGGCGTATAAAAAGCGTCGCTGGAAACGGACCCGACGTCATCGTCCGAAACGGGCGCCGCAGTCGAGACGGCCTCGCCTTGGGAACTGGGAGCGGACGTATTGGGCGCCGAGACTGCCTGGTTGGTCAGCGCGTAAAGATGAAAAGGGGTATGGGGATCCTTTTGGGTGATCGAGATCGTCGGGGTCGTCGAGCCGTCCCAGGTAAATCGATAATCGATGTAATAAGCCTGATTCTGGCTGGCGAAGCCGCCGGCGCTCGATGTCGCGTCATCCTCGTTAAAGAAATCCGTGCTGGCCGGATCCTGGCCGTCCCCGGAAAAGGAGAGGCTCACCATGCGGTTCTTGCCCGACCAACCGCCGATATAGAGGCGCAAATCGTAGGTGGTTCCCGCCGTCAGGCTGGATGGCGCGAGGGTGATCGCCGGCGTCGAATCGCCGTCCGCCCCATGAACGAACGTGGCGCTGCCCAGGACGCTGAGCAGCGTGCCGTCCGCCGCGATATTGGAGTTCACTCCCGCGGCGTTGGCCAGGGATCCGGTGGGCGCGGTGAAAGTGACGTTGCCCGCGGTCCCGGCGGCGCCCGAGCCGACCAGGGCGGTGAGGGTGACGCCGTTTACGACGAAGTCAACGCCAGTCGTATTGCCGCCATCCACGGCGCTCGTATAGGTATTGTCAGGGCTGATTCCCGAACCTGCATCGCTGCCGGCGACGGGTATGGCAACGTAGGACAGGCTGCCTGCGCGAGCCTGGGAAAAAGCCCCCACTGCCGCGAGGATGCAAAATAGGGGTCTGAATTTTTTCATTGGAGTTATGACGTAGGAGCGGAGCCAATTGTTCGATTGGCCAGCAAAAATCGGCGCTACGAAACCGAGGCGACGAAATTCCTGAGTATTGTCAGCCCGACATCCTGGCTCTTTTCGGGATGAAACTGCACGGCCGCGACATTGTCCTTCGCGACGCTCGCGGCGAAGGTTTCTCCATACGTCGCGCGCGATGTGACGATGGAGGCGTCCTCCGGAACGGGAAAATACGAGTGGACAAAAAAAACGGACGGGTCGGCCGGAAGCCCACGCCATAAAGGATTCGCGGGAGGCGTCAAACTCAGGGTATTCCAACCCATGTGGGGCACTTTCAAGCCGTTTTCCTTGAAGCGCCTCACACTTCCCCGAAAAAAGCCGAAGCCCGCCGCGCCCGGCGTTTCCTCGCTCGATTCGAATAAAACTTGATAGCCGAGGCAGATGCCGAGGAAGCGCCGCCCGCTTTCGATCCAAAGCCGAAGGGCGTCCCAGAGATCCCTTTCTCTCAGATTGCGCACGCAATCTCCGAATGCCCCGACGCCCGGCAGCACGACTGCCTGGACGGTTTCAAGCTGCCGGGGGGAACCGATAAGGGAGACCTCCGCCCCTTCCCGCCGCAAAGCGTTGCTCACGCTGCGCAGATTTCCGCTGCCGTAATCGATGATGCCTATCACAGAATTCCTTTTGTGCTCGGCACACCTTGCACGCGCGGGTCGATCTGGCAAGCCTCGTCGACCGCTTTGGCAAGGCCTTTGAAGACCGCTTCGGCCATGTGATGCGCGTCCCGGCCATGGAGAACTTCCACGTGCAGGTTGATGCCCGCGTGGACACTGAAGGCTCGCAGGAACTCCTCGACGAGTTGAAAGGAAAAGGAGCCTATCGGCTCGACTGGCGACGGGGCGCGGTAAGCGCAAAACGGGCGTCCGCTGAAATCGACGACGACACGCGCCAGCGTTTCATCCATCGGAACATAGGCCAGGCCGTATCGCCGGATGCCCGACTTGTCGCCCAAGGCGCGAGAAAAGGCCTGTCCAAGGCAAATGCCCACGTCCTCCACCGTATGATGAAGATCGACCTCGGTATCCCCTTTGGCATGGACTTCGAGATCAACCAGGCTGTGCCGCGCGAAGAGTTTCAGCATGTGGTCGAAGAATCCGATGCCGGTGGCGATGGTTCCCTGGCCCCGTCCGTCGATCGAAAGGTCCAGGACGATGTCCGTCTCGCCCGTCTTCCGCTCGATGTGGCCCTGGCGAATCACCCGTCCCGGCGTCATTCGGCGGACGCCTCTTTCTGCTTCTTCGCGCGGGCGGCGAGGAGGGCTCCGCCAGCGCCCAGCACCCCCACGCCGACAACGACGAGCATTCCGGAAGGAGACATGAGAAATGACATCACGCCGCTTTCCGCGGGAGGGGGGGGCGGGGCCGGAATCACGGGAAGCGGGGTGCCAACCGGCGACGCAGCCTTGGCCGACCCGGGTGAAGGGGCTGCAATTGCCCCCGGCGAAGGGGCGTTGGACATCGGCATGGGCCTCGCAACCTGCGCGGGGGTGGCAACGGGCCTCAAAAGCTGCACCGGGGGAGGAGTGGCCTTCTCTTCGGCTTTGAGCCGATTCAAAAGCAGGGTGGCGTCCGTGAGGCCGTGGTTCGCCGGCCACAGATTAGCCGCCTCTTTCAGAGCGGAATCCGCGCCGAGCGCGTCTTGCTCCTCGATGGCCTCACGCCCCCTGTCCAGAGCCTGGACGGACTCGTGCATCTGTTCCACGGGAATGGCGTCAAGACGCGGCTCTTCATTCTCCACGGTTGTCTGGAGGGCGGTGAGGCTCTTTTCGCTGCGGGGCAGGAGCGGGATCCATTTCAAACCGCTTTTTTGCGCGTTCTGGCAAAGGGTGTCGTATCGCTTTGCTTCCGCCTTCGCGGCGGCGATGAGCTGGGACTTTTCAGGCTCCGCGACCAGTTCCAGGTTAGTGAGGCGCTCTTCTTCGTCGTGCTGCCATACTTCGAGGCGCCGGTCGATGTCCGGATGCAGGGCGGCGACGATTTGTTTGGCGCGATCCACGGCGTCGGGATAGACACGCGCGCCGGGGTAAGACTTCTCGAGCTCCGTGAACGTATTCAGAGCGCCGATCAAGTCCCTGCCCTTGACCTGCGCTTCCATCGACTCAAAGAGCTCCTGGGACGCGATTTGGTATCTTTGCTTCATGGCATCGTCCTTCGAAAGCCATTTCCCAAACACCTTGTACTGTCCTCCTTCCAGATGCGCTCTTTCATCCTCAAATTCCGCGAGGTTCTTTTTTACTTCCGCGACGTGGCTGCTGCCTGGGTATGTATCCACGAAACCCTGCAACGCGCCGATCTCGCCGTCGAACGCCGACAACGTGAATGCGTTTTCGGCCGGCCTGAGATCCTTGACTGCCTGGTAGGCGATCTCGTCCGGCGGCGTTTTACTCATGCTCGAGATGTCGTTCTTGGAAATCGTGCGCTCATCGGTGACGCCACCGGAAACTCTCACGCTGATGGTGACATCCTTCTCGGTCTCCCCGGTGATCGTTCCCTCCACTGTCTCGCCGGTCTTGAGCGTGACACTGTCCGCAAATCCGAGGAAAGCCGTCATAATCACGACGGCAAACGGCAACCAAAACTTACGCATAGATTCGATTTTTCGGATGGGAGAATAAACGGCCGGCAGCCCTAGCTCATGCACTTTAGCAAGAATCGCGCGCGTGGCGAAGGTTTTTTGACACCTCGCGTGATCAACTTCTCATCCGCAACTGGCGTTTAAGGGTTACGTAAAGGAGATAAAGGGTCGCCAGGGATGAAACCACCAGCACCCCCGTATTAAAGAGAAAAACGCTGCAGGTAAAGTGGGAAAAAAATTTCTCCGGCCCGAAAAAGACGTTCATTTTCGAGGAGCGCCGGTAGTCGAACTGCTCTGTTTCCGCCTTGGAAACCAGGTCGGTGACCTTTCGGTTGACGTAGAGCGCTTCGGCGGTCACGCCGGTCTTCCTGCACCGCAAGGAGGCGACATCGAGCGGCTTGCCGGAAAGGATTTCATCCACCTTCCAGAGACGCCTCTCGACTTCGCCCGGGGAATCGCAGTCAAGGCCCGATAAGAAGGCCAAAGCGTCTTTCAAGTCCTCGAGCCGATCCGCCTGCTGCTGCGTGCGTTCGGGCATTGCGACAAGCGCGTCGATCTGGCGCTGCAGGCGCTCCTGTCGCGATGTGAGCGGATTGAGCTTGGCCTGGGCGACCACCAGGGCTTCGTAGGACCACCGCATCGGCATGAATTCGCACAGGATCGGCACGTGGAGCGCGCTCTCATCCTTTTCCTTCTCGCTGTCGGGATGGTTCGAGAACCATCGGCTGAAGGTGTAAATCAGATCCAGATTCCGATTCATCTCCTCATATTTGATGAGGGCGCCCCCCAGGATTATCTGCGGTATGAGAACCAGCGGCACGAAGTTGGCCGCCGTTTTTGCATCCGCCACGAGGGCGGAAATGAGCAGGCCGAGCGCGACCCCCGTAAATGCGGTGATGAATGTATACTCGAAATAAATCCAGAACATGCCGCGGATTTCCAGGATGGCGTTGCCGATCAGGATGAAGAGCGCGCACTGCACGGCGGCGAACAGGGCGAGCGTCGCGGATTTGGCAAAAACGTAGTAGGGAAGCTTGACCTTGAGATTGCGCTCGCGCTGCAAAACAGTCCGGTCCCGGATAATGTCGTCCGCGCTGTTCGTCAGGCCGAGGAACATCGCGACGACCAGGCTGAGGAACAGGTAGGTGGGGATATGGAACGCGGAGGCGAAATCGTATTCTCCCGACTCGCTGTACCGCAGGACGCCGCCGATGAGCGCGGCGAGCACCGGCGCCTCGACGATCGTGGTGAGCAAATTGACCCGATTGCGCAATTTGCTGATAAATGCCCGCCGCAGAAGGGTCTGGATATGCGTCCATTCATCCCGCCAGCGGATCGGATCCGCCTTTCGTCCGGGCGTCGGCGGGAGGGGTGGCGGCGCCGGTTTGCGGACGGCAACCTGCCGCATATCCTGCACCAGCCGGAAAGACTCGTACTTGTCCCGCCAATAGTCGGGAGAATAACGGCGCGCCGGGACAAGCTGGCCCTGGCTGTTCTCCTCATAAATGATGTCGCCGCTGAGGTCCCGCAGAGGCGTCTCGAGAACGTCAAAGATGAATTCCGGCCGCGTCGTGCCGCAGGCAGGGCACCCGCCGAGTTCAGTCCCAAAGTGCTGTTCGTGCTCCGCTTCGGCGAAATAGCCCAGCATCTCCGCGGGCGTCCCAAAGAAAACCAATCTGCCCCCTTTATCGATGAGGAGCGCCTTGCTGAACATCTGGAATAATTTGGAGGTCGGCTGATGGATCGTCACCAGCACGATCTTGTTATGCGACATGCTCCGCACGATCTCGATGACGTGTTCGGAGTCCTTCGAGGAGAGGCCCGAGGTCGGCTCGTCGAAGAGATAAATGTCCGCCGAGCCGATCATATCCAGCCCGATGTTCAATCGCTTGCGTTCTCCTCCGCTGAGGGTCTTTTTCAACGGGCTTCCCACCACGTTGTCCCTGCGCTCGCTCAACCCGAGCTCGATCAGCTTTCCGTCGATCCGGCGCGCGCGATCCCACCGCGAAAGGTGCGGCGAGCGGATGGCCGCGGCGAAATCGAGATTTTCTTCGATGGTGAGATGTTCATCGAAAGCGTCCTCTTGCGGGATGTAAGTGATGTAACCCTTCAGGTTTTCGATGTCGCCGTAGAGAGACCGGTTGTTTAACAAAACTTCCCCGAGAGCCGGCTGCAACTGGCCCGCCAGCGACCGCAGGAGGGTGCTCTTGCCCGAGCCGCTCGCGCCCATGACGCAGACCATCTCGCCGCGGCTTACGGAAAAGGAAATGCCATCGAGGCCGCCTTCGTTGTCCCTGAAACGGTAGGTAAGGTCGTGCACCTCAAAGCTGCTGATGATGTTTCGTTCCTCCTCGATGATCCGCTCCGAAAAGTCGCAGCGCAGGATCTGCCCCGTATCGATGCGGATCGTATCGCCGTCGGCCAGCGGCAGCGAATTGCGCACCGGCACGTCCCCGACCAGGATCGGGCGGTCCGCCTGGAGCACCTCGATTCGCCCCACGCGCTTTTCATAGTCGCACTGGATTTTGAGCAGCACTTCTCCGCCCGTGCCGGGAGAAAGGAGAATGTCGTCCTCCTCCAAAAGACCCGGATTATTGGAGACCAGATACTCGGATTTGTGGGCTTTCAAGTGAAAGCGGCCTCCCAGGGCGCGCGCCCTGCGCCGCAAGTCGCTGAGCGAAAGCTCGCTATCGTTATGGAAGAGGATCACGTCTTCGAGCGTTCCCTCCACCAGGCTGCCCTCCTTGAGCTGGACTCCGTTCAAGACGGCATCCACCTCCTTCAATGCCTTTACCTGGACCTTCAGCCCGAATTTGACCTCGAGGCAGCTATCGCGGGTTCGCGATTTTTCAACGAGCACCTCGTCGTTGCGGTCGATCGACAGGTAAAGCTGCGCGAGCGACACGTTCTTCTTCGCGTTGAAATAGTAGACGAGATCCTGGTAGGTCAGCACCTGTTCCCCGAGAACGATCCGCTGTCCGGGATAGACCCGGCAAAAGTCCCCGCGAGGAAGCGGCCTGCTCCGGACGACGATGGGATGCGAACTCTGGTTTTTGAGGATGATCAGGTCGTGGTAGCGAAAGGCGATCAATTGCTCATCGGCAGCCAGTCCCTTCAAGACGATGTCCGCCACGCCGTTGTGGCCAAAGCGGAGCGCCTCGAGCGGGGACGCCCCTCTCTGGTAAATGGAAGGGTCCGAATCCGCCGAGGCGTTGAGTTGATAGACAATGTCGATGGCCTGCGCCGCCACGCCGAGCTGCGACATGAACGAGTAATAATTGACGACCTGCTCCTGGTTGAGGCCCGCCTTCGAGATGAGGTCGTAAAGCTGGACGCCGAGCATGATTTTCCGGTCCGGACTCAATTGGCCGGAAAGCTTCTGCGCCATGGCCAGCAAGTCCTGTTGTTCATTGAGCGCCTGCCGGAACAGCTTGCGCAATTCGGAGTAAACCGCCTCCGGGTAGTCGTAACGCAGGAATCCGAGGCTCGAGTCGATCTCTTCCTCGAGCACCCTGTCGTTGACCTTCGAGAAGGCGGCAAGAACCTGGATCAACAGCGGCAGCAGGTTGGGCGCTTCGGATACAGTCCGGGGCTTGTGCAGCGCCCGCCGCATCCACTGCCTGGCGGAGCGCTGCAAGCGGTAGGTCAGAGGCACCACGAACTTCGCGCTCCGGCCTATCCTTTCGAGCAGAGGTTTGCCGTTGGTCATTCGTTCTATATCCCGGCGGGCCGCGCGGTGCATAAGCGCGGCTCCGTCAAGGGGCACGATTCAAAGGTATAGCGAGGTTGACCAAATGTCGATATCCCCTACAGTTGAGGCAAGATCGTGCATTTGCGTTAAGCACCCCGCGATGTTAAAGTGATCTCCACTCCAGGCAAATCCTGGCTTTTATGCCCCAGCTAAACTCACGCCCCACCAAAGAAAAAGGCCCTCGCAACGCCAACGACCCCAACTTCAACTGGCGAGGCATCGTCCTCTGCGTCATCGCCATCGTCCTCATCGGAGGGGCGTTTGTCTTCAAGGGGCCTTATGGCAACATGGAGGAGATTCCGCTCTTTCGCTTCAACCAGCTCCTCACCGACAAGAAAATCGTCAATGACATCCGGCATCCCGTCGAAGTCGTCAGGGAGGATGGCCGGCCCACCCAGTGGGTGAAGGGATTCTACATACCTCAACCTCCGCAAAGCGACGCCATTCCCTTCCGGACGCAGGTTGACATGGAATTCGACAGGGATTTGCAGGCCAGGCTCAAGGCGAGCGGTCTCGACTATGTGACCGTCAAGTCCGAATCCAATCTGCTCGCCTCGGCAGTCATCGGTTTTCTGCCGATCGCTCTTTTCCTGCTCGTGCTCTACTTCTTCTTCCGCCAGCAGATTCGCATGGCCGGCAAGGGCGCGCTGAACTTCGGAAAGAGCAAGGCCAGAATGCTGGCGCGCGACAAAAACAAAATCACCTTCAAGGACGTAGCCGGCGTTGAAGAAGCGAAGGATGAAGTCCAGGAACTCGTCGAATTTCTGAAGGATCCGAAAAAGTTTCAAAAACTGGGCGGGCGGATTCCCAAGGGCGTTCTCATGGTCGGCCCTCCCGGGACGGGCAAAACCCTCCTTGCGCGGGCGATTGCCGGCGAGGCCGATGTCCCCTTCTTCAGCATCAGCGGTTCGGACTTCGTGGAAATGTTCGTCGGCGTGGGCGCTTCCCGCGTGCGCGACATGTTCGAGCAGGGCAAGAAATCCGCGCCTTGCATTATTTTCATCGACGAGATTGACGCGGTGGGCCGCCACCGTGGCCACGGCCTCGGCGGGGGGCACGACGAGCGCGAGCAGACCTTGAACGCGCTGCTGGTGGAGATGGACGGTTTCGACACGCAGGAAGGCGTCATCATCATTGCCGCGACCAACCGCCCCGACGTGCTCGATCCCGCGTTGCTGCGGCCAGGCCGGTTCGACCGGCAGATCACGGTCAATCTGCCCGATGTAAAGGGACGCGAAGAAATCCTGAAGGTGCACGCCAAACGGGTGAAGATAGGCGAAGACGTGGATCTGGCCGTGATCGCGCGCGGCACCCCGGGTTATTCCGGCGCGGAATTGGCCAACGTCGTCAACGAGGCGGCGCTCCTGGCCGCCCGCCGCGGTTTGAAGGCGATTACACTCAGCGAACTCGAGGAGGCGCGGGACAAAGTGCGCTGGGGCAAGGAACGCCGCAGCCTGGCGATCAGCGAAAAGGAAAAGGAGAACACCGCCTACCATGAAGCGGGTCACGCCCTCCTTCTGGAGTTGCTGGAACACACCGAGCCGCTGCACAAGGTCACCATCATCCCGCGCGGCCCCTCCCTCGGTTCCACCATGTGGCTGCCGATGGAGGATAAATACACCATGCGCAAGAACGAGTTGCTCGACGATCTCGTTGTCGATATGGGAGGGCGGGTTGCCGAGGAAGTCGTCTTTGGCGACGTAACCAGCGGCGCGCGCGGCGACATCAAGATGGCAACCGGGCTAGCCCGCAAGATGGTCTGCGAGTGGGGGATGAGCGAGAAACTCGGGATGGTCGAATACGGAGAGCACGAAGATTACGTATTCCTGGGCCGGGACATTTCCCGCGCCCGCGATTACAGCGAGGCGACGGCGCAGGAAATCGACCATGAGGTCAAGAAACTGTGCGACGACGCTTACAACAGGGCCCGGAAGATCGTTCTCGAGAATCGCGAGACGCTGGAAACCATCGCCAAGGCATTGCTCGAGTATGAAACCCTCGATGGCGGGCACATCCGCGACATCATTAAGCATGGGCGGATGCTCAATCCGCCTTCCAACGGGGTTCCTGTCCGGACGCGGCCTCCGAAGCATGAGCCGGCGGGAGCCACCCTCTCCCCGGATTATCCGCACGGCCTGACGGAAGCTCCGGCTTGATTCGCGGGGAACGCCGCGTCATTACGTTTTAGCCGGCTTCTGCGAGGCCGATTTCCGCCCAAAGCGTTTCATTTTCGACAATCGGTGATTGACCCTTTTGGTCTTCCCGATTAACCTCCCGATTCTTTCAACTCAACTCACTTGGAACTCATTTAAAATTATGGCAAACTTCGGGATTAACGGATTCGGACGGATCGGGCGCAACGTGCTCCGGGCAATGACCTCCGAGCAGGCAAAACGCGTGGTTGCGATTAACGATATCACGGACACTCACACGCTCGCGCATCTTCTGAAGTGGGACTCCGTTCACGGCAAGTTTCACGGGGAAATCGGTTACGACGAGAAGAACATCATCGTCAACGGACACAAGATACTGATCCTCAAGGAGCGTGATCCGGCGAATCTCCCCTGGAAGACTCTGGGCGCGGATGTCGTGCTGGAATCGACCGGCTTCTTCACCAGTCGCGAAAAAGCCGAGCTTCACATCACCAAGGGAGGCGCAAAGCGGGTGCTGATCAGCGCCCCCGCCAAGAACCCCGATGCCACCATCTGCATCGGCGTCAACGATGATACGTATGATCCCGCCAAACACTTCATCGTTTCCAACGCCAGTTGCACGACCAATTGCCTCGCGCCGCTGGTGAAAGTTCTCAACGACAAGTTCGGCATCGAGAGCGGTTTCATGACCACGATCCATAGCTATACGAACGACCAGCGCATTCTCGATCTCCCGCATGAGGATCTTCGCCGCGCCCGGGCCGCCGCCGTCAATATTGTCCCGTCCTCCACCGGCGCCGCCAAGGCCATCGGCGAAGTCATCCCCGCTCTTAAAGGAAAACTCAACGGCGGCGCGTTCCGCGTCCCGACACCGAACGGCTCGGTGACGGACTTCACCGCTCTTCTAAAGAATCCCGCCACGGCGGAAACGATCAACAGCGCTTTCAAGGATGCGGCGAAAAACCCCTCCTTCAAAGGCGTGCTCGAATACAGCGACGAGCCGCTCGTATCGCGGGACATTGTCGGAAATCCCCATTCGTGCATCTTCGACAGCGGCTTGACCCTCGTCCTGGGCGACAAATTCGTGAAAGTCATCGGCTGGTACGACAACGAGTGGGGCTACAGCAACCGCTGCGTCCAGATGTTCGAACTGCTGGCGAGCTAACGAGGCCGCTGTCATGGGCAAACTCTCGGTCCGCGACCTTGACCTTCACGGCCGCCGCGTGCTGGTGCGCGTCGATTTCAACGTCCCCCTCGAGGAGAAGGAGGGACGCCAGGAAATCACGGATGACACCCGTATCCGGGCCGCCGTCCCCACCATCGAGTATCTGCGGAAGAACGGCGCGCGGACCATTCTCATGTCCCACCTTGGCAGGCCGAAGGGCAAGCCGGTCGGGAAATACTCGCTGCGTCCCGCCGGTTTCCGCTTGCACGATCTCATCTCGCATCCCGTGGTATTCAGCCCCGAATGCACGGGGCCCATCGCGGAAGGGGTGATTGCGAGCCTTCGTCCGGGGGACGTTGCCTTGCTGGAAAACCTCCGGTTTCATTCGGAAGAAGAAGCGAACGATCCCCAATTTGCCGAGGCTCTCGCGAAGCTGGGGGATGTCTATCTCAACGACGCGTTCGGCGCGGCGCACCGCGCCCACGCTTCCACGGCGGGGATCACGCGCTTCGTCTCCCAGGCGGCGATGGGGTTGCTGCTCGAAAAGGAACTGAAATATCTCCACGAGGAATTGGCCGCGCCGGAACGCCCCTTTCTCGTGATACTCGGCGGCTCGAAGGTTTCCGACAAGATCGGCGTCATCAAGGCGCTCATGGAAAAAGCGGACACGTTCCTCATCGGCGGCGCGATGGCGAATACCTTCTTCAAGTCCCAGAGTATTCCCGTCGGCGCCAGTCGCGTCGAAGCCGATAAGCTCGACCTCGCCCGCGAGATTCTGGCGCTCGCCGCCGAAAAGGGAGTCAAATTCATCCTTCCCGTGGACAGCCTGGAAACCCGGGAAATCAAAGCCGGAGCCGCCGTGCAAAACACCGGCATCCTGTCGCCCGAATGCGGGGTCAGCGACGGCTGGCTGGCGGTCGATATCGGCAAGGAGACGATCGCGCGCTTCCAACGCGAGATCGCCACCGCCAAAACGGTGCTCTGGAACGGCCCGCCCGGCATCTTTGAAATCCCGGATTTCGCGAACGGCACGCGAGCCATCGCGGAGGCGCTCGCGAATTCGGGAGCCAGGACGATCATCGGCGGCGGCGATTCCGTCACCGCGGTCACGCAACTTGGATTGGCGGACTGGATGACTTTCATCTCGACGGGCGGAGGCGCTTCCCTCGAACTGCTGGAAGGCAAGGAACTCCCCGGTGTCGCGGCGTTGACGGACAAAGCCTGATTTTTCAATCCATGCGCAAGAAAATCATCGCGGCCAACTGGAAGATGAACATGACGCTCAACGAAGCGGATTCCTTCCTGGACACCTTCCTGCGCGAACTGGGCGATGAAAAGCAGGTCGAGGTCGTTATCATCCCTCCGTTCACGGCGCTTGCGAAAGTTTCCGAGAGGCTCAACAATGTGCAGATCGTCAAGCTGGGCGCTCAAAACATGTCCGCGGAGAAATCGGGCGCATTCACGGGCGAAGTAAGCGGCGCGATGCTCCGCGAGCTTTTCGTGCGGTATGTCATCCTCGGCCACAGCGAACGGCGAACCCTCTACGGAGAGACGGACGCCATCGTGAACGCGAAGGTTCACGCGGCAATCGAAGCCACCTTGAAACCGATTCTCTGCATTGGCGAAACGCTTGCCCAGCGGGACGCCGGCAAGGTCGAATCCGTCCTGGCGACGCAACTGGAGGGGAGCCTCGCGGGGCTGACGGCCAGGGATATTCACGACACCGTCATCGCGTATGAACCGGTCTGGGCCATCGGCACGGGCCGCACGGCGACGCCCGAGCAGGCCCAGGAAGCGCACGCGTTCATCCGCAAGACCATCGGCTCGCTCTTTGATCCCGCGACCGCCGGCAAGATGCGGATTCAATACGGCGGCAGCGTAAAGCCGAACAACGCGGAGACACTCATGGGGCAGCCGGACATCGACGGCGCGCTCGTGGGCGGCGCGAGCCTTGACGCGCGCGCTTTCGCGGAGATCGTCCACGCCACCGAGAAGTGCGCCTGAGCGATGGAAGGCTCCTTTCAGCTTTCCGTGGTTTGATCCGTGATTGATTCAATCCGCCCGGATTGGATCAATGTCGGGCGGCTCCCTTGCCACAATGCTGCTCCTTCGCGTCATTTCCCCCGTGTTCCGAGCTTATGAAATTAAGAATCGCACTGATGATCGTTTCGCTTCTCCTAAGCCTGGGTATAGGACTGACACTTTCTCACTCGGGCAACAATGGTCCTATTGAAACCGGCCGCAAAAAAATCAAGATTGGGCTGAGTCTCGACACTCTCAAGGAAGCACGCTGGCAAAAGGACCGCGATTTTTTTGTAGCGGCGGCCGAAAAGGAGGGCGCGGAAGTGCTCGTGCAGTCCGCCAACAGTAACGATAGCAAACAGATGCAGGATGTGCAGAGCTTGATCAGCCGGGGGGTCGACGTTCTCGTGATAGTGCCGCACGATGGAAAGGCGATGGGACAGGCCGTGGATGCGGCCGCCTCGAACGGTATTCCCGTGATCTCCTATGATCGTCTGATCACCAATACCGGGAACCTCGATCTTTATATGTCCTTTGATAACGTGAAAGTCGGCGAGGCGCAGGCGCAATTCCTTGTGGATACACTCCTCAAAACAAAACCGCGGATCAGCATTGTCAGGATCTACGGATCGCCCACCGACAACAATGCCAGGCTCTTCAAGCAAGGCCAGGACAACATACTCAAACCGTTGATCGCATCAGGAAAGGTTAAGGTTGTATTCGAGGACTGGGCGACAGACTGGCGTCCCGAATCGGCCAAACAGATCACTAACGCCGCGATCACCCGCAATGGACCGGTTTTCGACGCCATCCTCGCCTCCAATGACGGCACGGCTGGCGGTGCGATTCAGGCGCTTTCGGAGGAGGGTCTCGCTGGAAAAATCATTGTGACCGGGCAGGACGCCGATCTTCCGGCGCTGCAACGGATCGTGTCCGGTTCCCAGACGATGACGATTTATAAGCCGATCAGCAAACTCGCCACACGAGCGGCGGAAGTGGCTGTAAAGATGGCGAAAGGGAAGCCGGTCGTCGCACTGGCGGAAGTGGATAACGGCGAGGAGCAAGTGCCGTCCATTCTCATCAATGTGATGGTTGTCACAAAAGACAATATGAATGAGACGGTGATCGAAGACGGGTTCGCCAGCAAGAAAGATATCTACAGTAATGCCGCGCCCACCGAACCTGCCAATGCCAAATAATGTCGTCCTGGAGAGCAGATCTCTCACGAAGCGCTTTCCCGGTGTTGTTGCACTGAGGGATGTATCGTTTGATCTGAGGCCCGGAGAGGTGCATGCAATCTGTGGAGAGAACGGCGCTGGAAAATCCACACTTATCAAAACGCTCTCCGGCATTCATCCGCACGGAAGCTATGAAGGCGAAATATTTGTCGATGGCACAGAGGCGCGGTTCGCCAGCGTCGCGGACGCCGAATCCGCTGGTCTTGCCGTAATTTATCAGGAATTGGCGTTGGTGAACAACCTCACTGTTGCCGAGAATATTTTCCTGGGAAACGAACCAACGCGATTTGGGCTGATTGACTGGGATAAGGTATATACGGATGCGGCAAACCTGCTCAAACGGTTCAAGCTGGATATCGATCCCGCGGCCCGGATTGGCGATCTTGGCACGGGGCTTCAACAGCTCGTTGAAATCGTGAAGGCGCTGGCCAAGAAGAGCCGGATACTGATTCTGGATGAACCCACCGCCGCGCTCACTGAGACAGAAGTCGCATTACTCCTGGACATTCTCCGCGATCTTCGCAAGCAAGGTCTTGCCGCGATCTATATTTCGCATAAGCTGGATGAGGTTTTCGCAATCTCCGATCGCATTACCGTATTGCGTGACGGCAAATCCATCACAACGTTCAAAACGCCGGAAACAACAGCCGGCGAAGTGATTCGCAATATGGTCGGGCGTCCGATCAATGATCTTTTTCCAAAGCGGCGATCCACCCCGGGCGAGACGCTGCTTTCGGTTAAAAGTCTTTCCGTGGCGGACAAGGAGGGCCGCACTCTCCTCCATGACATCAGCTTCGAAGTGCATGCCGGCGAAGTGTTGGGGATTGGCGGCCTCATGGGTTCGGGGAGATCGGAAACACTCATGCATATTTTTGGAACATGGGGTGATCGATTGAACGGCAGCATTGAGTTATGCGGCAAGCCACTGTTAGATCAAAGTCCAAGGAAGGCAATTAGAGATGGATTGGTCATGGTTACCGAGGACCGCAAACGTTACGGGCTCAATCTCGATAAAAGCATCGCCTTTAATCTTTCGCTCTCGTCGCTCGACCGGATAAGCCACGGCTTTATTGATCAGAACGCCGAAGTGGCTCGAAACCAGACGATCTTCGGCCAGCTCCGGGTCAAAGCGCCATCCATCGAAACCGTGGTCGGCACGCTCTCCGGCGGCAACCAGCAGAAGGTCGTCATCGGCAAGGCGTTGCTTGCCGCCCCCCGAGTCATTTTTCTTGATGAACCGACCAGAGGTATTGATGTCGGCTCGAAGCTGGAAGTGTATGAATTCATTAACAGCCTCACCAATGAAGGCAAAGCGGTGGTGCTCGTCTCCAGTGAAATGCCCGAATTGCTTGGAATGAGCGATCGCATCGTCATGCTGGCCGAAGGCCATATAGGAGGGGTATTTGCCTCGGGAGAAGCAACCCAGGAAGCGCTGCTTACCGCAGCCATCAAATATCACAAGGCTGCTGTGAAAACATGAAATCCTCCCAAATCAATATCAGGGACTTTTCCCTTTTTATCGCCATAGCGATTATCTGGCTGTTCTTCACCTGGCAGATTCCCGATTTCGTTAGTCCGCGAAATCTGACAATGCTTACCATCGAGCTTTCGACCACTGCCGTCGCCGCACTCGGCATGCTGCTCATCATCCTGCTGGGGCATATCGACCTGGCGGTGGGCTCGGCAATCGGCCTCACGGGCGGGATAGCCAGTGTTCTGATCTTCGAACATCATTGGTCCGCGCCGATGGCGATGCTCGTCTCGCTTCTGGTCGGCATCACACTTTACACGATCATGGGATTGGTCATTGCAAAGGAGCGCATCCCCGCTTTTATCATTACGCTGGGCGGTCTTTTGATCTTCAAGGGTCTTTTTTGGAAGGTGATCGGCAACCAGACCATCCCTGTCAAAATCGGTGACAAGGAGAACATGCTCAGTTTCCTGACTACTTACTACCTTCCCGCCCGGGCAGGTTATGGACTGGTCATTTTCATCATTGTGATGCTGACCGGCGCGCTTCTTTTTAACAGGGCCAAACGGCGCACCTACGGTTTCGAGGTCGAATCTCCGGAACTCATCTTTTCAAAACTCTTTATTACGGGCCAGGCGTTGCTTCTCACTCTTTTGATACTTGCCCGGTTCCGTGGTGTGCCGCTGAGTCTGCTTGTGCTCGGAGTGGTGGCGTTCATCATCTGGGTCGTCACGAACCACACGCGTTTTGGCCGCTATCTCTATGCCATCGGAGATAATGAGGAAGCCGCGGTCGTTAGCGGCATTCCCGTGGTCGCGGTCACGGTGGGAGCGTTCATGGCCGGCGGGGTCACCGCGACAATTACCGGTTTTATGCAGACCG